>Ga0153956_1000210_pt1 | contig 74385 bp, 71 predicted proteins | sample TSFL040MetaG_FD_104704 | JGI IMG/M metagenome (GOLD analysis project Ga0153956, IMG submission 104704) | Attine ant fungus gardens microbial communities from Florida, USA - TSFL040 MetaG | ecosystem: Host-associated > Fungi > Mycelium > Unclassified | place: USA: Florida, Wekiwa Springs...
GATCTCGTCAAACGGGTTCATGCTCATCTTGACGTTGGCGAGGTCCACCCCGCTCCCGTCCGCCTTCACCCGGGGCTTCACATTGTAATCAAGCACGCGCTTGACCGGCACCAAGACTTTCATCGGGTCATTCTCCGCATCGCGGGGTTGATAGGCACGCACGCGTCACGCGTTCGAACCGGAGGCGACATGGCACGGATGCGCTCACCGCGTCGGGACCGGTGCGTCGCTGGCATAGTCGTAAAACCCACGCCCCGACTTTCGGCCCAGCCAGCCGGCATCGACATATTTCTGCAGGAGCGGTGCGGGCCGGTATTTGCTGTCGCCCGTCGTGCGCAGATAGACCATCATAATCTCGTACAATGTGTCGAGCCCGATAAAGTCGGCCAGTTCCAGCGGCCCCATCGGGTGGGCCAGCCCAAGCTTCACGCCCTCGTCGATGTCCGCGATATTGCCCGTGCCGTTACCGAGCACGAAGATCGCCTCGTTGATGAAAGGCACGAAGATCCGGTTGACGACGAACCCGGGATCGTCCTGCGCCAGCACCACGCGCTTGCCCCAGGATTCGCCCAGCACTCTTGCGGTCGCGACGGTTTCGGCACTCGTTCCCAGGCCAGGGATGATCTCGACGAGCTTCATCACTGGCACCGGGTTGAAGAAGTGCATGCCGACGAACCGCGCCGGGTCTGGAGTCGACCGCGACATGCGCGTGACCGACAGCGAACTGGTATTCGTCGCCAGGATCGCTTTGGGCCCCAGCACCGTTCCCACGGCCTCGAAAATGGTCAGCTTGACCGGCTCGCGCTCGGTGGCCGCCTCGATCACGATATCGGCTGCAGCCATCGGCCCGATGTCGCCGACCGGTGTCACCGCAGCCAGAACCTTTGTGCGGCGCGCCTCGTCGATCTTTCCTTTGGCGACGAGCTTGTTCAGGCTCGCGCCGATCGCCGACTTGCCCTGCTCCGCCAGATCGAACGTGCGGTCCGACAGCAGAACCGCGTGCCCCGCCTCGGCCGCGACCTGCGCGATGCCCCGGCCCATCTGACCCGCGCCGATCACCCCGATTGTCTGCATTCGTACCCCTTTCCCTCTCTGATCCGCCGTGGCCACGCCCGGGGCGCTACGCCGCCCGGGTATGATGATCATACCCGCTCGATGATCATCGCGATTCCCTGGCCACCGCCGATGCACATCGTGATGAGTGCGTAGCGGCCACCGGTTCGCTGCAACTCGTACGCCGCCTTGACGAGAAGGATGGCACCCGTCGCGCCGACCGGGTGTCCGAGCGCCACGCCGCTCCCGTTGGGATTGAGCTTTTCAGGATCGAAGCCCAATTCCCTGGCGACACCCAATGCCTGCGCGGCAAAGGCCTCATTGGCTTCGATGACGTCCATGTCCGCCAGCGTGAGACCGGCACGGGCGAGCGCGATGGGCACCGCCTTGACCGGTCCCAATCCCATCAGATGCGGCTCGACCCCTGCGTGACTCCAGGCGACGATGCGCGCCATCGGCGTGAGATTGCGGGCTTGCACCATTTCACCGGTCGCAAGGACCAACGCCGCGGCACCGTCGTTGATGCCGCTGGCATTCCCCGCAGTCACACTGCCGTCCTTCTTGAAGACCGGTTTCATCGCGGCGAGCGTTTCGATCGTCGTATCGGCACGCGGATGCTCGTCGGTATCGAACACCCGTTCGCTTTTGCCGCTCTTGAGCGTGACCGGCAGGATCTGCGCCTTGAAACGCCCCTCCTCGATCGCGCGCACCGCGCGCCGATGGCCTTCCACCGTGAGCCTGTCCTGCTCGTCACGCGAGACGCCGCACGCTTCGGCCACGTTTTCGGCCGTGACGCCCATATGATATTCGCCGATCGGATCCGACAGGCCTTGGGTCAGCGCATCGACGAGCACCGCGTCACCCATCTTCTTGCCCCAGCGCGTGCCGTGGTCGTGATAGGGAATGTTCGACATGCTTTCGGTACCGCCCGCAAGCGTCACCGAAACTTCGCCCGCACGCATCGTCTGCGCCGCGGAGATGACCGCCTGCAGGCCGGAGCCGCACAACCGATTGACGGTAAGGGCGGGCGCATCGACCGGAATGCCGGCACGCAACGCGACGACCCGCGCGATATAGGCATCCTTGGCGCTCGTGATGAAGACTTGCCCCATCACGACATGGCCAATGTCGCCGGCGGCAAGCCCCGAACGCGCGATCGCCTCGCTCGCCACGCGCCCACCGAGGTCGCTCGCAGCAAGCCCTTTCAGCGCACCGCCGAAATCGCCGATCGCGGTACGCACGCCGCTGATGACATAAATCTCGCTCATGCCCGTATTCACGCCTCGCTTGACGATGCCGCCGCGCCGCCGGGCCCTCCCGATCGACTCGCCGCCCTGATTAATGGGCGATAATTGACCGTACGTAATATATTCGCACATACGAAGCGACGCGAGCGACTGTCAAGAATGGCCGAAAAGACGCACCACTGCGCTGGCGCGAAGGCGATTCCCCACCGTGATGAGCATCCTGGGCGCGATCCCGCTTCGGGATTGACGCGGTTACGCATCGCCGCGTTCCGAGTGCGCCCGCGATTGACACGGTTCCAAGCTCGACGTACACGAAAGACTATAACGCACTTTCGAGCGAATATCGCACACGAGAGGTTGAGAGGGGAGAGGAACATGGCTTCACGCTTCAAGCTGCATCTTCTGGTCGGAGCTGCCACCACGGCAGTCCTTCTTTCGGGTGCCCCCGCCTTCGCCGCCACAGGCAAGGACGCTGGCGCCGCGGACACCAAAGCGACGGAGGCGAGCACCGCCAACGCCGCCAGTCCGCAGGACCAATCCCAGTCGGCCGCGCGGGATTCGTCTGCGACCACCACGCCCGACATCATCGTGACCGCACAAAAGCGATCCGAGTCCGTGACCAAGGTGCCGATCTCGATCGACGTCGTCGACAACACGTCGCTCAAGAACAGTGGCGTCCAGCAACTCGTCGACCTGCCGCACGCGGTTCCGGCGCTGCGCGTCAACCTCGCGGGCACATTCGTGCTTCCGACCATTCGCGGCGTCGGCAGCATGGTCGCCTTGCCGGGCCTCACGCAGAATATCGCGACCTATGTCGATGGCTTCTACGCCCCCTCGCCGGGCGCGAACAATTTCGATCTCGTCAACGTCGAGAGCGTGAACGTGCTCAAGGGACCGCAGGGAACGCTCTTCGGAGCGAATGCAGTGGGCGGTGCGATCATGATCAACACGTTCAAGCCGCAGGAGCAGTTTTCCGGCTTCATGCGCGCCGGCGTGGGCTCGTACGGCAATTATAACGGCGCGTTATATGCGACAGGCGGCTTGGCCAAGGGCATTACCGCGGATATCGCGGCATCCGTGGAACACGGCGACGGCTGGTTCACCAACGTGACCGACGGCAACGATCATATCGGGCGCTACACCAAATGGTCGGTGCGGCCACAGCTTCAGATCGAACCCGCCGACGGCATCAAGCTTCTGTTCGCCTATGCGCACGATTACTCGAATGATCCGTACGCTCAGATGACCGTGGCGATGAACGGCTATTCGGCCGCGCCCTACCTCAACCTCGCGAACGGCCAGACCACGTCCCTGTCGGACACGCTTGTGTCGTTCGACAGCCCGTATCGCGTGTCGCAGGATCCCAGCCGCCCGAGCTATTCGACCTACATATCAGATGCCTGGACCTTCCGTGGCGATTTTGATCTGCACTTCGCCAATCTTTCGGCGCTGACGTCCGTTCGCAAGGACATTATCCATCAGGCACTCGACTATACGTCGAGCTACCCGATTCCGATCGGCCAGTATCGCCGGTGGACCGACCAGTCCAGGACGGTCACGCAGGAAGTCAACCTGACCTCGAAGAGCGGCGGACGGCTGACCTGGGTGGTCGGGGGTTTCTTCCTCGATTACCAGAACAATTACAAATACGATACTGACGTGGACGCCGCAGGCGACATGGCCAATATCTTCATTTCACACAACGAGAGCCAGACCTATTCTGTCTACGCGGATGCGACTTATGAGGTGCTCGATCACCTGTTCCTGACTTATGGCGGCCGGTACAGCTACGATCATTTCCAGCGAGATTATATGTTCGGACCGGATTTCGGCGCGACCGGCCTGTCCTCTCCTTGGGAAAGCTTCCGCAATTATTCGCAGCGCGCCGTGGCCCGGTATGAAATCACGCCGCATGCCAACGTCTACGTCTCCTACTCGCAGGGTTATCGCTCCGGCGGCCTTTCCGGCTCGACATTCGGCACCAACGTACCCGTCAAGCCCGAGCATATCGACGCTTACGAAGTCGGCTTCAAAATGGCGCAAGGCCCGCTCCGCCTGAACCTTGCCGGTTTCTTCTATGACTATCGCGACATTCAGATCACGTCGTATAGCACGATCGGCGCCGCCGTGACCGTGAACGCCGGTCGCGCCCACATCTACGGCCTCGACGGCGACCTCACGTACGACGTCACGCGCAATCTCAGCTTCTCGCTGGCGGGAACGCTCGTCGATGCTCGGTATATCGATTTCGGTCACTATGACTCAGCCGGAAACTGCGTCGATTGCGCCTTCGAGACGCTATACGCGGCGACCGATCCCGCCGACATCGCCGCGATAGGCGGATATCTCCAGGGTCCGATGCCGGCGACGGGCAATGCCGTCGAGCGTACGCCACGCCTGTCGGGAAGCTTCGACATCAATTACGGGTTCGGCCTCCTCGGCGGACGCATGAAGCTCAATGCCGACATCTATCACACCAGCAGCTATTGGCTCGATGCGCTCCATCAGCTGAACGATCCGGCCTATACGATGCTCAATCTGCGCGCGACCTGGACCGATCCCTCGGGCAAGTTCGACGTCTCGGTGTTCGGCAAGAACGTGAACAACGCCAAATACTATGTCGGCATCTCCGCCGACCCATCATCTGCCCGCGTCACCTACGGAGCCCCCGCCCTGTTCGGTGGTCAGGTCACCTATCACTTCTGACGATCGGAAGGATCGGATTCCTCCAAACCTCAGGGGCTCGTCGAACCATCCGTCGAGCCCCTTTTATTTTCGAGGCTGATGCATGAGCAATGCGACCATGACGCTTAGCCCGCGTCCGCGGATCGCCTCCCGCTTCGACGAAAGCAGCACGGTCGCGCAGGTAATCGCCGGGCATAACCTCTCTGGCAAGGCCGCGATCGTTACCGGCGGCGCATCGGGCATTGGCCTAGAAGTCGTCCGCGCACTTGCGACGGCTGGAGCGCAAGTGTGCATCGCGGCACGAAACATCGTGGCCGCCCGGGAGGCAGCGACCCGGATCAATCGCACCCTTCCCGGCGAACGGGTCACCGTTGCCGAGCTCGATCTCGCGGACCTTTCCTCGGTCCATGCATTCTGCCGGGGCTGGGGTCACACGCCCCTTCAATTCCTGATCAACAATGCCGGCGTCATGGCATCGTCCGAGCGCACGACGCGCGACGGCTTCGAAATGCAATTCGGGACCAACCATCTCGGCCACTTCCTGCTCGCCGTGTTGCTGGTGCCCGCTCTCAAGGCCAGCGCACCATCGCGCGTCGTCAGTGTGTCGTCCTCGGGCCATGTCCGCACGAGCGTCGATTTCGCCGATCCGCACTTTCGCAACCGGCCGTACGATCATTTGATGGCCTATACCCAGTCGAAGACCGCGAATGCGCTGTTCGCCGTCGAATTCGATCGCCTGCATCGCGACATCGGTATCCGGGCCTTCTCCGTGATGCCCGGCATGATCGAGACCAGGCTGCTGCGCAACATCGTCACCGACGATCTGGCGGCGCAGTTCGGGTTGAAGGCGAAAGACGGCGACTCGACGCCGCTGGGTCCGCCGCCCGTCTTTCGCAGCGCCGAGCAGGGCGCCGCCACAATCGTTTGGGCCGCGGTATCCGAGGATCTCGAAGGCGCGGGCGGACTCTATCTGCATGATTGCGCGGAAGCGCCGCCCTATCGTCCCGATCTGCCGCGAGGACACGGCGTCCACCCGCACGCGCTCGACCCGGCGTCCGCGCAAAGATTGTGGGCGCTGTCGCTCGCGGAGGTCGGGTTGGCGAAGCCCGGTTAGGCTGGCTTTAGTCCGGACGGGCGGTCGGCGAGCAGGATGGTCTTGCTCTCCAGATAGGGCAGCAGCCCCTCGACACCTCCTTCGCGCCCCACACCGGATTGCTTGAAGCCGCCGAAGGCGATCGAGAAATCGACCAGGTGCCCGTTATGCCCGACCGTGCCCGAGCGGATCTGACGGGCGACGGCATAGGCCCGATCGGCATCGTTGGTGAAGACCGCCGCATTCAGGCCATAAGGAGAGTCGTTCGCCAGTTCGACGGCATGGCGCTCATCCTCCGCGGGAACCACCGCCAGGACCGGCCCGAAGATTTCATCCCGCGCGATCGCGGCATGGTTGTCGACGCCGGCAAAGACAGTGGGCTCGACATAGAAACCCTTGTCGAGATGCGCCGGCTTGCCGCCGCCTGCGACGAGACGGAATCGCTCAGCCTTCGCCCGATTGATATGCCCGAGGACCTTGTCACGATGCCCGCGGGTGGCAACCGGGCCCATCTGGGTGCCGGGATCGAACGGGTCCCCTACCCTGATTCCCTTGAAGACCGCGCCCAGCGCGTCGGCGACCTGATCGGCGCGGTGCTTGGGGACGATCACACGGGTCAGTGAAGCGCAGACCTGACCCGACATATCGCATTCGCGGGTCGCCAGTTCCCTGGCGGCCGTCTCGATATCATAGTCGTCCAGGATGACGGCAGCCGACTTCCCACCCAGCTCCAGTGTGTAGCGCGCCATGCGCTCGCCGAGGATCGCCGCGATGCGGCGTCCGGTCGCGCTCGAACCGGTAAACCCGATCTTGTCGACGCCCGGATGCCGGACCAACGTCTCCGACGGGCCCCGGTCGGCGATCACAACGTTGACGACTCCCTTGGGGAGACCGACCTTTTCACAGACCTCGGCGAACAGCAGCATGTGCCCCGGCGCCTCGGGCGATCCCTTGATCACCACCGTGCAGCCGGCCAGCAGTGCAGGCGCCACCTTGAACGCCATGATCATGATCGGGCCGTTCCAGGGAATGATCGCGCCGACGACGCCGACCGGCTCACGCACCAGCAGGCCGAGCTTGGCGCCGGACACGGTCTCGTGCTCTTCCACGAACGGGAAGGTGTCGGCGAGGTCGGCATAGTCCCTGAAGAACGGGCTGGCCGCACCCGAATATTCGGTCGCCATCGAATGGACGATACCCATTTCGTTGGGCCAGATGGCAGCAATGTCACCCGCCCGTATCGCGATCTCCGCGGCAATGGCGTTGAGGAAGCCTGCACGTTCCTTGTGGCTCATGCGGGGCCAGGGGCCCGTATCGAACGCGGCACGCGCCTCGCTTACCGCCCGGTCGATATCGGCGGCCCGCGCACTCGCGACCTGGAGATAGAGATCCTCGGTCGCGGGAGCGATGACGTCGATCAGTGCATCGCTCGAAGGCCGGACCCATTCGCCGCCGACAAAGATGTCCGTGGGGTTTCGCAACGGAGCCTGTGTCCGCACCGGCATTGTCTTGTCCTCTCGTCCCGAATTCCAATAAGGTGCGATTATCGCCCTTGCGTTCAATTATCGTAATCCTTAATCGTCGCACTACGAATAACAACGACATCAGCAGGAGCAGAGGATGACGGAAAAGCGATCCATTATCATCACTGGTGGCGCCAGCGGGATTGGCAAGGCCGCGGTCGAGCTGTCAGCGGAACGGGGCTGGTCAGTCACGATCGCCGACCGCAATCCCGCCGGTGCCAACCTTGCCGCAGACATCGTGAAGGCGGGCGGTCAGGCCCAGTTCGTCGATACCGACGTGTCGAGCGAAGCGAGCGTCAAGGTGCTCGTCGATGCCGCCGTCGCCGCATACGGACAGTTGCACTCTGCGATCAATTGCGCGGGGATCGTCGGATGCTCCAAGCCGATCCATGAAGTCGATGTCGGGCATTGGGACAAGGTGAACGCGATCAATCTGCGCGGCATGTTCCTGTGTCTCAAATATCAGGTCGCGGCGATGTGGCCGTATAAGACCGGTGCGATCGTCGGCGTATCCTCGGCCGCGGCGCTCAAGGGGCTGCCGTGGAGTTCCGATTATTGCGCTTCGAAGGCCGGCATCGACGGGATGATCCGTGGCGCCGCGATCGATTGTGCAGAACAGGGCATCCGGATCAACGCGCTGCTCCCAGGTCCGACATCCACGCCGCTTGCCGCCAGCTCGTCCGGCGCCAATCCGGCATTGGCCAAGACGCGCATCCGGCCGATGGAACGGATGGCCGATCCTCGCGAAATCGCCGAGGCCGCCGTCTGGCTGGTCTCTGATGCCGCCAGCTTCGTGACCGCGATTGCCATGCCGGTCGATGGCGGGATGGTAGCGGCGTGACCGTCGCGCCCTCGATCGACATGACCGGCAAAGTGGCGGCGATCACCGGCGGTGGTGCCGGGATCGGCCGCGAGATCGCCCTCGCCTACAGCGCGCTCGGTGCGCGTGTCGCGGTGATCGAATGCGACACGCAACGTTGCGAGAGCTTGCGCGATGCGCTCGGCGAGGGCCATGTCGTGATCGAGGGCGACGTCCGCTCCGACGATGCGATCACGGCGCTGTTCGACGCCGCGTCGCGGCAATTCGGCAAGCTTGACGTGCTCGTCAACAATGTCGGCGACAGCCTGCGGCTGCGCGGCAAATTCGAGAACCGCTCGCCCGACGATTGGGATGCGCTCTACGCGATCAACCTGCGCCATGTCTTCGCGTGCACGCGCGCGGCGCTTCCCCTGCTCCGCGCGGCGCGGACCGGTGGCAGCATCATCAACGTATCGACCATCGAGGCCTATCGCGGCGCTCCCCCGGCCGCCGTGTATGCCGCGTTCAAGGCCGGCATTACCGGCTTCACCAAAAGCATCGCACTCGAGCTGGCGCCGGAAAATATCCGGGTCAACATCATCGCGCCCGAGACGACCGAGACGCCCCAGGTGCCGATCGGTCAGATGATTGCGCCGCACTATCAGGCGCATGTCGAACAGATGATCCCGATGGCACGGTTTGGCGTTCCCCGCGATATCGCGGGCTGTGCGGTCTTTTTGGCCAGCGAGCTTTCGAGTTGGGTGACGGGCACCACTGTTCACGTCGATGGCGGCGCGCTCGCGGCATGCGGCTTCTACCGGACACCGACCGGCGAATGGACCAATCTGCCCGTCATCACCGACGTGGCCGTAGGCTGGCGTCCCCCGATTGCGGCGGAGGTCGCAACGTAAGCAAGGCCGCGCGCTTGCGCGGTCGCCTATTGTGCTGTGCCTGCGGGCAGGCAGTCGGTGACCGCGTCCTGGAACATCCTGATCTGGACTTCCATTCCGCCGAGCTGGACGTCCTCGATCGTGCCCGAGCTCAAACCCTCCTGACACATCGCGGCCGCCCAATAATCCTCGTTACCGAAGACCTGGCTCATCAGCTCCATCGACTTACGCAGGCCGTTCTGAGCCTTCTCGCTCGTCGGCTCCTCAGGGGCGAGCAGGTAATAGTCGACCGCGCATTCGTCGACGGCGATCGGCCGCACGACCCCGAGGCTGATGTAGCGCGGGCTGACGACGATGATCCCGTTGGGAAAGCCGATATACGAGAACACCATGATCCAGCGGAGTTCGTCGTGCTTGGCGGTGATCAGCTTGCGTTCGAAATTGCTGCGATGCGCGGCGTTGCGGATATGCGGACCGATACGGTCGATCTGGTTTTCCGAGTCGACGGAAAACTGGGCCAGCGAATTCTTGTGCAGCCGGGTCACATGATAGCTGTCGAGCATGGAATCCATGACCAGCTTCCAGTTTGCCTTTACAGGAAACGTCGTGTGGTCATAGCAGAAGGTCTCGCCCATCCTGAGCGCGTCGAGATCGTCGGCGAGTTCACCGGTCACGGTTGAGAAATCGGGTGGGCTGTCGGGATCGAGCCCGACCCAGATCAGCCCGCCGGCGACGCGCGACGGTAACGCCCGCAAGCCGAGCTGCGACTTCTCCAAGCCGGGAAAGGTCTCGGATCGCGGCAGTCCAATGAGTTTGCCGTCGAGGTCGTAGGTCCAGGCATGATAGGGACAGACGATACGCGGCGCATGTTCGGTCCGGTTGGTCGTGCACAGCTTCATGCCACGGTGCCGGCACACGTTGGCAAACGCCTTGACGTCTCCATCCTTATTGCGGGTGAGGAGCAACGGCACTCCCGCAATCGTGACCTGATAATAGCTTCGCGGCTTGTCGAGCACCGCCAATGGCGCGGCGATTACCGGTACACCCTTGAAGATGTGCTCCAGCTCGGCCTCGTACCGCGCGGGATCGGTGTAGTTGCTGGCGGGGATCGTGTCCCGCACCTCGGGATAGTGGCAATCGGCCAGTTCGGGCATGGCCTGCAGGAGCCGGTCCTGTCCTTCGGTCACTTCGCCCGCCGGCCTCATATTCGATTGGCTGTCCATCTCGATCTTCCCGATATCTTCGGACGCGGCTGCCTGTCTTACCGCCATCCGATCTTCGCATTGCCGTTACGTGAATGCCAATTCGGCAACGCGGTCCCGATGAAATTTGCCGTCCCCGAACAGGTGCTGGTCGAGCTTGGCGCGCTTGAGAAACAGATGGCAGGGATGCTCCCATGTAAAGCCGATCCCGCCATGCAATTGCACCGCATCGCCCGCGAAATCCGCATAGATGTCGCACGCATAGGCCTTGGCACCCGACGCGAGTTGGGAGGCATCGGCATCGCCGCTTGCGAGCATCGTCGCCGCGTGGCGCACCAGCGCTTTCACCGCCTCGATCCGCACGGTCCAGTCCGCCATGCGGTGCTTCAGTGCCTGGAATGAACCGATCGGTCGGCCGAACTGTTCCCTGACCTTGAGATACGCATTGGTGATTTCGAACAGGGCTTCAGCCCCGCCGATCGCATCGCAGGCGAGGCCGAGCGCGGCATGGTCACACAGCGCCGCCCAGCCCGCTTGGTCCATGTCGATCAGATCGACCTGACCCACAGCTACCGCCGTCAGATCGATTCTACCGAGGCTACGCGTCAAGTCGACGGCAGGCTTCGAGGCGACGGTCACTCCGGGCGTACCGGCGGCGATCACCGCCAGTCTGGTTTCGCCTGACCGTGTTGCCACGGGCAGGACGAGCAGATCGGCGATATCGGCGAACAGGACATGGTCGATCGTGCCGGACCAAAGGCCATTCGCATCGGGTGCGGGAAGCGGCGCACTGCTGGGAAGCGCGAGCGCGGCGCGGCATGTGCCGGCGGCAATGGCGGGCAACAGCCGCGCTCTCGCGGCCTCGCTGCCAGCTCGGCCGATAAGCGTAGCGACGATCATCGTCGGCAAGGCGGGTACCGACGCCAGATGCCTGCCGAGCTCTTCATAGAGGACGCCGAGATGCGCGATGCCCAGACCGAGTCCGCCGAAATGCGTCGCGACGGGCAAGGACAGCATGCCAAGCTCGGCCATCTCGCGCCACAGCATGGCATCGAAACCGCGGCCGTGTTCGTCGGGAATGGCGATGACGCCCCCGTCGCGACCGTCGAGCAACTGCTGGAGCAGGTCGCGCAGTTCGTCGAGTCCGAGTTCCTCGCCCACGGCTCAGCCAGCCTGCTTCAAGAGCGGCATCGCGGCGTGCGCCTCGGCCCCCGGGTGCCAGCGTTTGTCGGCGATTTCGAGGGCCGCCGCCTGGAGCCCGCCCGCCTCCGCCTGAAGCGCGCGAATCCGGTAGGTCCAGAAATGCAGCGAATATTCGGTGGTGACGCCCATGCCGCCATTGAATTGATGCAGATCGAACAGCAACGCCTTGATGCCGGTGACCGCATAGGCTGCGGCGATATCGGCGTCGATGGCGGTGCCGCTCCACGCCGCGCGCATGGCCAGCAGATAGGTCGAGCGCGCATGGCCGTAACGATGCACCAGGCGGTGCCGCACCGCCTGGTAGGATCCGACCGCGCGGCCCAGCACCGAGCGTTGCTTCACATAGTCGATGGTGAACGCGATGGCCGCATCCGCCGCGCCGGCGATCGCTGCCGCCAGCCCGACGCGCCACCATTGCCGCAGCAGCGCACCCTGGCCTGCCAGCCGCCGCCCGGCGGCCAGGTCGGGTCGGGTCGCGAACCGTCCGTAGGGATAGGCGAAGATCGACTTTACCGGCTCGATCACGGCCCCCGCCAGGTCGAGCATCACCGCATCGCCGCCGCAATCGACCAGAAGCCTGGTGGCGATGGGCAGGTCCCGAATGGACTTGTCGAGGTCGCGCTCGCTCACCAGCGCGACCGGACCGCCGGAGGATTCGCCCAATCCCAGCATCGGCCAGACCAGGCCGCAACCGATCGTCTCCACCGTTGTCAGACTCTTGGCGACCTCGAACACGATGAGCGCGGCCTCCAATGGCCCCATCGCCGTCGCGGCATCGAAAAAACCGTTCTCCGCCAGCACCTGCTGCAGTCGGGGATCGTAATAGGCAAAGCTCAGGCGTTCGCTTTGCGGCAGCTCCGAAAAGTCTTCCAGGATCGACTGCAGCGCATTCACCAGCGCGCGCTGATCGTCGGAGAGTTGAAAATCCATGCCCCTTAGCCCTTCGGCAAACCGAGACCGTTGGTCGATACCAGATCCAACTGTATCTCGTTCGTCCCCCCGGTGATCCCGGCGGGAATATTGATCCTGTAATAGTCCTCGAGCATGCTGTTTCCGCCGGCCAGGCAGTCGGGGACATAGTCGGCGATGAAGTCCATCATCTCGACCACGGCCTCGAGCGCCACGACACGCGAGAGATTGGCGTCGGTGTTGAGCGGCAGCCGCTTCACCCGCTGGTCGACCACGAGATAGGTCAGCATGCGCGCGGCCTCGAACTTCGCCACGATCTCACCGGCGCGCGCACGAACCACCGGATCGTCGTCCCAGCGTCCCTCGCGCTGCAGCTGATCGACCGCGAGATCGAGCGCGTCGAGCCCCGTATGATAACGCGGAACCCCGACGCGTTCGAACGCCAGCGCATGCGTGACGATGTCCCAGGCGCGCCCCTCTTCGCCGAGGCGGTTTTCGACCGGCACGCGCACGTCGGTGAAGAACACCTCGTTCAGATGCCCGTCCTTGATCAGACCCGGGAAACTGGTGACCGATATCCCGGGCGTATCCATGGGAACCATGAGGATGGTGAGATCCTTGCGCGCCGGACCGGTGCGCGTCAGCAGGAAGCACCAGTCCGCCGTGCGCGCGTAGCTCGTCCAGATCTTCGAACCGCTCACGACGTAATGGTCGCCGTCGCGCACCGCAGACGTCTTGAGCGCAGCGAGATCGGTCCCGGCATTGGGCTCCGAAAAACCCTGGCACCAGATCACCTTGCCGCTTGCGATCCCGGCGACGTGCTCGGCCTTTTGCGCCTCGGTGCCGAACCGCATCAGCGTGGGCCCGATCCAGTTCACGTTCATGTATTGCGAGCCCCGCGGCTCGCCGACACCTTTCATCTCCTCGTTGAGAATGAAATGGTACCAGTCCGGCGCCTCGCTGCCGCCAAACTCCTTCGGCCAATGCGGCATCAGCAGGCCGCGCTCGGCGAGGTCGGAGCAGAAGGTCCGCGAGAATTCTACCTGCAAGTCTGACGCATAGCTTTCGGGGACATAGTTCTCGTCCCAGTCGGCCGGCAAAAGCTCGTCCAGCGCTTTGCGCACGCTATCGCGGTACTGGATCTGGTCCTCGGTCCAGGCGAATTCCATGGGCTATTCCGTGATCATTGGAGGGTTATGCCGCCAACGGCTCGCGCGGCAGCTGCAACCCACGCTCGGCGATGATGTTGCGCTGGATTTCCGAGCTGCCGCCGGAAATGGTCCATGCCCAAGAATATAAATAGTCCTGCATCCAATACCCGGTCTCATTGGCCCCACCCATCAGCACACCGCGCAAATACTGTGTCTCCATACCCCCGATATCCACGCCCAGCTTCGTGAAATCGCGCAGCAACTCGCTGTAATACAGCTTGATCATCGACGGTTCGACGCCGACGGCCTTGCCGTGCAGGACATGGGACAATTGATCGTTGACCAGCAGGCGCAGGGTATCGATACGCACGTGTACGTCGACGAGCTTGCGCCTCACTTCGCTGTCATCGTAAGCGCGCTTGCCTGTGGCGTCGACGCGGCGCGCATCGGCCAGCAGGAGCTTGAATCCTTCGCGCATGCGCTCGGCGAGTTCGAGCACCGAAAGCCCGCGCTCCGACGACAAGGTGGCTTGCGCGACCTGCCATCCGCCGTTTTCGGGCCCGACGAGATTTTCCGCCGGGATCACCACGTCATCAAGGAAGATCTCGTTGAAATGCGACGCTCCGGTGATCTGCTTGATCGGCCGCAGCGTGACGCCCGGCGTTTTCAGATCCAGAATGAAGTAGGAAATGCCCTTGGTCTTCGACGCGTTCGGATCGGTCCGGGCGAGAAGCAGGCAATAGCGCGCGAGATGCGCGTTCGAAGACCACGTCTTCTGCCCGTTCACGACATAATGGTCACCGCGCCGCTCCGCGCGCGCGCGCAGGCTCGCAAGATCCGACCCCGCTCCCGGCTCGGAAAAGCCCTGGCACCAGATCTCGTCGCCCTGCAGGATCGCCGGCAGGTGGCGCTTTTGCTGCGCTTCGCTCCCCCACCGCAATAGCGTGCCAGGAACATGATGCAGCGCTACGAAATACAGGATCAGTCGCGGCGCGCCCGCGCGCGCGATCTCCTCGTAAAGGACGATCTGCTCGGCGAACGACAAGCCGCCGCCGCCCCACTCCTTGGGCCAATGCGGCGCAGCATAGCCAGGTTCCATCAGCTTGTTGAACCACCATTTCTGAAACACGACTGACTCGTCTTCGCTCGCGCCGGTCATGCGAGCCTGCCAGTCCGCGGGCAGGTTGTACTTCAGCCAATCACGGATCTGCTGCCGGAACGGTTCGAGTTGGCGCAGTTTCTGAAGCATTTCACTCACGACACCCTCCCCGCGCCTCCCGTCGTGGCAGAAGGCTTTGTGGCGCTCATCCTACCCGAAATCACTTTTGACGTATCAGCCAAATCGCCATGTCTGTGCGATAAACGCCCATATGTTCCATATGAAGTCGATGCGGCTTTTCCGTCATACTGTCAACCGGCGAATCGCCATATCGGCCGTTTTGAGCGATATTCGCTCATTTGCGCTTTATCGCAACGTAGGCTAGCAAGGTCAAGGTTGCGCGGGACAATGCGTGGCGGGCGGAGGGGATCATGGGTCCTTTGGACATGCTGATCGCGATGGAGGATATTCGCACCGTCAAGGCGCGATACTTCCGCTGCGTCGATACCAAGGACTGGGATGGCCTGGCGGCGGTATTCACGTCCGACGTGGTCCTCGATCGCACATATGGCGGTTCGGTCCAGTGTCCGTGGACCAAGGAATGGACGCCGCCGGTCTCGCCGGAGCCACTGCTTGTTCGCGGGCGCGACGCGGTCATGGCGATGATCCGCAAGGCAGTGGAGCATCTGCACACCGTGCACCACGGCCATATGCCCGAAATCGCGTTCGACGACGACGCCACCGCGCGCGCGATCTGGTCGATGAGCGACGAGTTGCGCGACCGCGAGGGGCGGCTGATCGTCGCGGGTCGCGGCCATTATCACGACGTTTGCCGCCGGACCGAGGACGGCTGGCGGATCGCGGCATTCACGCTCACCCGCCTTTCACTCATGAGAGGCGACGGCAGCAGGGACTGAGAGGATACCGACGAGATGGATATCGGAGTGACGGGGCGGACGGCCATCGTATGTGGCGGCAGCAAGGGTATGTCGAAGGCGGCAGCCCGGCGCCTTTCGCTTGAGGGCGCAGATGTCGTCATCGTCGCCCGTACGGCAGAGACACTGGAAAAGACTGCGTCCGACCTCGCGGCCGAGAGCCAGATACCGGTCCGCTGGTTCGCCACCGACCTCACATCGCCGGAGGGCCGGGCCGCGCTGATCGCGACACACCCTGCGCCCGACATCCTGATCGCCAATGCCGGCGTGCCGCAACGCCCCGTTCCCTATCAGAAACTGACCCGCGAGGACTGGATCTGGTGGTTCGACGCGCATTTCTTCTCGGCCATCGACCTCATTCACGCATATGTTCCGGGAATGTCGGATCGCCGCTTCGGCCGCATCGTCAACATCTCGGCCAATTTCATAAAATTCCCACAGGCCGGAGTCGGTCATTCGCATGCCGCACGCTTGGCGCTGGCCGGCGCGATCGCATCGCTGGTGCGCGAAGTCGCGTCGTTCAACGTGACGATCAATTCGATCCTGCCGGGGCTGATCGACACCGAAGCGCTTCAGGCCAGCCTTGCCGGCCGCGCGAAAGCGCGAGGCGTTCCTTATGAAGACGTCGAGGGCGAGGTGCGCGCGCGTTGCGCCGCCAATCGCCTGGCGGATCCGCAGGAGGCCGGAGATCTCATCGCGATGCTGTGTGCCGCGCAAATGGGATATCTGACCGGCCAGAACATCATCAACGACGGCGGCGCATATCAAGGCCTGTTCTGAGGATCCGGCCCCTCGCCCTATCGCGGTCGATCCGGCCAGACGAGGGTATGGCCGCCCGGCCGTACCGAGGCTCGATCGGCTATCGCATGCCTATAGACGGCATGGCGCGTAGTAGCCTCGCGCAGGTTATTCCCGGCCGATCCGGAAGACGCTGAACTTGTTCCCATCGGGATCGCGGAAATAGGCGCAATAGAATGCGCCATCGCCTTCTCCGCCACGCACGCCCGGCTTGCCCTCGTCACTGCCACCGAGCGCGAGCGCGGCGCCGTGCGCCGCATCGACCGCCATACGGCTCGGCGCGACGATCGCGAGCATCGTACCGTTGCCGGCGGTCGCTGCCTCGCCATCGAAAGGTTGGCAGGCGCCGATCGCGCCGTTCGTGAAGCCCGATCCCCAATAGGTCATGCGTTCGGCGTCATGCAACCGGGACATCCCGACTTCCCCGAGCACCCGGTCAAAAAACCTCCGTGCCCGCTCCAGGTCGCGCGTACCGACTAGCGAATAGCCCAGCATTCCTCTTCCTCCTCTTTGCGTCGTTCAGAAGGCTTCCACCGGCCGAACGCTGTCGGGATCGGCCCCACTCTCCTCGAAGCGGATGCCCAATTCCTGCAGCACCGGCGCGATCTTCTCGCGTGCCCAGGCTTTTCGCTTGAACAGCGCATCGCTGGGAAAATGTCCTTCGGCGCGTTGGTAACCGCGCAGAAGCTGCTTCGCGACCGATCCAAGGTGCAGTTCGGTCACGCCGTCCGCCACGCCTTCGTGAAGGGCGATCGCCAGATGCCGGCCGAAATGCATCTCGTTCGACAGACCGATCGATCCGTGCAGATGGAGGGCGCGAAGCGTCACGTCCTGGGCGATCTTGGCCATCGCCGCCTTCACCACCGAAATCATCTTGCGACCTTCGCGCCCGTGCTCGAGCTGCTGGTCGAACAGCCACGCAGTGTGAAGCACGAGCAAGCGGAACTGGAGATATTCGATATAGCTGCTGGCGATATCGTTCTGCACCGCCTGCCGTGTCGCGATGACCGCGCCGTAGGATTCGCGGCTCAGCGCCCGCTCGCCCATCATGTCGATCAATTGCTTGACCCGGCCGATCGTGCGCTGCGCATGGTGGAGTCGCCCACCGCCGAGGCGCGACTGCGCGACCTTGAACCCCTCTCCCGCCGGACCCAGCCGCAGCGTATCCGGGATGCGGACGTCGGTCAGGCGGATCCATGGATGACCGCCGCCGCCACGCGGGTCGCAAAACAGCCCGACATGCCGGACGATCTCGAGCCCGGGGGTCTCACGGGGCACGATGAACATCGTCGCGCGATTATGGGGGGCCGCATCCGGATCGGTGACCGCCATCACGATCACGAACGCCGCGCTCTGCGCGCTCGAAGCGAACCACTTGTCGCCGTTGATGACCCAGTCGTCGCCGTCCCTGACGGCCGCGGTCCGCAGATTGGTGGGATCGGAACCACCCTGCGGCTCGGTCATCGCGTAACAGGAGAAGATGTCGTTCGCGAGCAGCGGCGCGAGAAAACGCTCCTTCTGCGCGTCGCTCCCGAACATCGCGAGAATCTCGCTATTGCCGCTATCCGGTCCCTGACACCCGAAGATCACCGGACCGAAGCCGGAAAATCCGAAGCGCTCGTTGAGATAGGTCAGCTTGACCGCGCCCAGGCCGGAACCTCCGAGATGCGCGGGCAGATGCGCGGCCCACAACCCTTGCGCCTGCACCTCTTTCTGAAGATGCTGGATGATCGCGCGCAACGGTACGTTCGCGACGTCGTACGGCGCGTCCTTGTCGTAGTCGTAGAGATATTCGAGCGGATAGACCTTGTCGCGCACGAAGCGCTCGACCCAATCGAGCTTGGCCTGGAAATCGGGTTCGATGGAAAAGTCTACCATGTCAAATCTCCTCCCGGGCCCGTGCGCACCACCGTCGCGCCGGCGCGTTCACGCGCACCACCCGCCATCGACGGTCAGTTCTTCGCCGGTGATGTAACTGGCGGCGTCGGACAGCAGGAATATCGTCGCGCGCACGATTTCCTCGGCCGCAGCGACCCGGCCGAGCGGCACCTGCGCGGCGACCCCGGCCTTGCCAACCGACGCCTCCGCATCCTTGATCATCTGGACATCGACCGCGCCGGGAAGAACGAGATTGACCCGAATGCGATCGGCCGCCAGCTCGGCCGCCGCGTTGCGCGTCAGGCCGCGCAAGGCCCATTTGCTCGTGCCGTAACCGACCAATCCCGGCGTCGCCCTGAGTGCCGAAATCGAGGCGATGTTGACGATCGCCCCCGCCCCTCTCTCGCGCATCGCGGGCAGGACCGCCTGGATACCGTTGAGTGCGCCGATTACATTCACGGCGAAGTACCGGGTCATGGCCTCCGCGCTCAGCGTCTCGACCGTGTCGCGGCCCGCTATACCCGCATTGTTGACGAGTCCGTCGATGCCGCCGAACCGGGCGTTCGCGGCGGCGACGACGCGCGCCCACCCATCGCGGTCCGCCACATCGTGCGCCAGATAACACGCGCTCGCGCCGAGGTCTTCCGCGACCGCTGCACCGTCAGGATCGCGATCGGTCAGGACGACGCGCGCACCTTCCGCGACGAGCAGGCGCGCCGCTACTCGCCCCTGCCCGCCCGCCGCTCCCGTCAGGACGACGACCTTGTTCGCGAGCTGGCCGGTCATCAGCCTGTCGTCCTGCCTCCGTCCACCGGAAGGGCATGCCCCGTCGTGAACGTCGCGTCGCGGCACAGGAACAATACAGCCGCCGCTACCTCTTCCTTGTCGCCGACGCGGCCCAGCGGATGCTTGGCTAATGCCAGCGCGGCGCGATCGGGGTGCTGTTCGGCGAATTGCAGCCACATCTCGCCGGTCGTCGCGCCCGGGCACACGACATTGACACGCACCTTGTCCTTCGCCGCTTCCAGCGCGGCCCCCCGCGTCAGGCCGACGACCGCGAACTTGGCGCCCGCATAGGCGACCTGGAAGGCGCTGGGGATGAGACCGGCAGCAGACGCGCAGTTGCAGATGGCGCCGCCACCTTGTGCGCGCATGGCGGGGATCTGGTATTTCATCGACAGAAACGTCCCACGCGCGTTGACGTCCATCAGCGCGGAGAATTCCTCCAGCGACAAGCTCTCGATCGGCGTGACGCTCTGGTTGAGCCCGGCACAATTGAATGCACAGTCGATGCGGCCAAAGGCTTTGACGGTCGCCGCGACGGCGTGCTCCACGGCGGTCTCGTCCGTCACGCTGCCATCGATCGTCAGGCATCGCACGCCGAGCGCCTCGATCTCGGCCTTCGCAACGGCATTGGAGTCGGCCCGACGCGCGAGGATCGCGATGTCGGCGCCTTCGCGTGCGAAATGCAGCGCGGTGGCCAGGCCGATCCCCGAATTCCCCCCCGTGACGAACAGCGTCTTGCCGGCCAGCGTCATTGTCGGGTCTCTCCTTCGCTGCTCGACACGTCCGGCGGAAAATGCCGGCCGAGAAAGTCGAGCGTCGCGGCGTTGAAGGCGTCGTTGCGGTCGCCTGCGACCATGTGCCCCGCCGCGGCGATCTCTCGCACCTCGAGATCGGGCAACACATCGCGCAGGATGCGTACGCCCTCGTCGCTGACGACGTCGCTGTCGCCGCCCCTGACCAGCATCACCGGAATGTCGGCGGCAACACGCGCACCTTCAATCGTGGCGGCCAGCTCGGCGACGGATGTCTCGATATCGCGCTCGAGGAACGCCGGGTCCCAATGCCAGTGAAAACGGCCGTCGCGGCGCTCGCGCAGATTGTTGCGAAGCCCGCTGACATCGGCCGGGCGCGGCCGATGCGGATTGTAGGCCGCGATCGCGTCGGCGGCCTCGTCGAGCGATGCGAAACCATCGGGCCGGGCCTGCATGAAGTCGCGTACGCGGCGAATGCCGCGCGGATCGGGGTTGGGAACGATATCGACCAGAACCACGGCCGATGGCCGCATGCCTTCGGCCAGGGCACGCAGCGCCGTGGCGCCGCCCAACGATGCCCCGACGAGAGCGACCGGACCGCCGACCTCCTCGACGACGGTGCGCAAGTCGGCGGCATGGTCGCCGAGCGAATAGCCGCCCGGCCCCGCCCAATCGCTTTCGCCGTGCCCCCGCGCGTCGAAATTGACCACGCGGTACCCCCCCTCGACGAGGCGCCTGCCAGCTCCGGCCCAGGAAAAGCGCGTCTGCCCGCCGCCATGCAGGAGGATCACGCACGGCGCGCCGGGCGGGCCACCGACCTCCCCCGTGAGGCTGAGGCCGGGCTCGACGAGAAACTGCCGTGTCTGCATGGCCGACCCAGGGCTCAGACGCGTTCGATGATGAGCGCGGGCGCCAGTCCCCCGGCGGCGCACATCGTGACCAGGCCGGTCGTCTTGTCCTGCCGCTCCAGTTCGTCGAGCAATGTCCCGGTGAGGATCGCGCCGGTCGCGCCGATCGGGTGCCCGAGCGCCATCGCGCCGCCATTGACGTTAACGGCGGCGGGATCGAGCTCAAGATCGCGCATGAACTTCGCCGGCACCACCGCGAACGCCTCGTTCACCTCGAACAGATCGATGTCGCCGAGCGACATCCCCGCCTTTTCGAGCACTTTATGCGTCGCCGGCACCGGCCCGTTCAGCATGAGCGTCGGGTCCGAGCCGACCGTTGCGACGCCGCGCACCTTGGCGCGCGGCTTCAACCCGTGCGTCTTGGCATAATCGGGCGACGCCAGCACGAGCGCGGCCGCGCCATCGACCACGCCCGAACTGGTCGCGGCGGTGTGGACATAGTGGATGTCGAGATCGGGATACGCCTTGCGCAGCAGTGAGCCGAACGTCGCTCCGTCGGGATCGATCTGCCGGTCGAAAAAGCTTTCGAACGCCGGCTTGAGACCGGCGAGCGTTTCGGCGGTCGTCTGCGGGCGCGGGAATTGCTCGTGATCGAGCAGCACCTCTCCGACACTGTCCTTGATCGGGATCAGCGACTTTGCGAAGCGCCCTTCGCGTGCGGCGCGATCGGCGCGCTGCTGGCTGGCGAGTGCCAGCGCGTCGAGATCGCTGCGGGAAAAGCCCTCCAATGTGGCGATCACGTCCGCGCACATGCCCTGATGAATCTGGGGGATGCGCTCGCGCAGCGCCAGATTGCCAGAATCCATCATGAACTCGCGCTGGAGCGTGCGGGTGTGCGACATCATTTCGCAGCCGCCGGCGATGACGACATCTTGCGCGCCCGATGAAATACCCATCGCCGCGAGGTTGATCGCCGTCAGGCCCGAACCGCAGAACCGATCGAGCGAAAAGCCGGGAACGCTGTCGGGAAACCCGGCATCGAGAGACGCCATGCGCGCTAGGTTGAGGCCTTGCTTGCCCTGCTGGGTATTCACTCCCGCAATGACGTCCTCGACATCGGCGGCATCGAGGCCGGTTCGCTCGACCAGCGCGCTGAGCATCTGCGCGAACAGGCGTTGCGGATGGATGCTCGCGATCGCGCCTTCGGGCTTGCCGAGACCGCGCGGGCTGCGCACCGCATCGATGATCCAGACTTCCTTCATGCCCGCACCCTCCACCTCGATCGCCCCACAAGAGGCGGAGCGATCCCTCAATTTGATCGATTATCGCTCAAGAGTTCGATAAATTACTTCATGACCCCTTGAGCAAGGAGCGTCAAGGGGCAGCAGCGACGCATTTCCTCGCGGCCGGCGATTACGAAAGGGGCCGCCTTCGCTGCCGGCGCGCACCCCGCGAAAAGCATCGTGACATATCAGCACGACTGTTGCCGCCCGGGATATCAACGGCGCCAAGCGCGGAGATCGCTGCAGGATCACGCGCCCCGGATCAGCGCCGGAGCGGATCGCGATGCGCGCGAGCGCTCAGGCCGTCGATCGTCAGTCAGTCATCTACATTCAGAACAGATGCTCATGATCGACCACGGGCACGCAAGACCGCCACGACCTGAGCGGCGCCCACCGGCTCGGCAAGATAGGTCCGCATGAACCGCTCGGCTTCGGACTGATCTTTCTCGCTGAGCGCACCCGTACAGTCGGTGATCAGATATTGCCGGTAGCCGAGATCGAATCCACCGGCGACGGTCAGCATCACGCAAGCATTCGTGACCACGCCGGCGTAGAGCACGGTATCGATCTTCAACCGCCGCAAGAGAGCATCCAGATCGGTCGCGGTGAAGGCTCCCGAACCGCTCTTGACCACCGACAGGTCCCGCGGACCGGCCAATCCAGGCAACGGCTCACACGCCCTGGAGCCGTCCTGCGCACCGGCCGCGCGCACATAGGCACGCAATGCTGGAACGATATCCAGATAATCGGGATGCCGGCTGGCCAGGCGTGCGTGGATCACCTGCACGCCCGCATTCCGCGCGGCCGGCAACAGCGCGTGAAGGTTCGGCAGCACCGTTTCGGCGCAGCGGGCGATCAGATAGTCCGCCGCCTGATCGAGGCCGGCGTCACGAACGGAGCGGACCGATGCGCCGTCGGACGCGGTCTGCCAGTTGATCAGATCGATCAGCACCAGGGCGGCGCGGCTTGGCTCAAAATCCTCCAACGGCCGATCCGGCTGATACCTGGCAGCGTTGTACCAGTGATCCTGGAGCGCTGCGGGAAGAACGTCCTCGGGTTGTCTGGTATGTGTCATGCCGCTCTCCTCCGATGGCTGCCTCGCCAACCCGCTAGTCCCGATGGTCGCCACGCCAGCTCCCAGCAGCGTCCGCCGCGTCATATGAAAATCGCTCATTATCCTTCTCCCTCTCCCGCTATTGATTCCGGTCAGTCGCTCGACCAGAGCGGTGGCCGCTTTTCGGCGAAGGCGCGCGGGCCTTCGCGATAGTCCGGCGACGCGCGCATGGCGCGCACCATCGGCCACTCGCCTTGTTCGCCCATCGCCTGCCTCAGCGGCACCTCGGCGCCGCGCATGGCGACCTCCTTGGCCGCGCGGATCGCCGCCGGCCCGCACGCCGCTATGTCCTGGGCGATCGCGCGGGCAGCAGCGAGCTCCTGGCCCGGTTCCGCCAGTTCCGACACGAAGCCCAGACGATACCCTTCCTCGGCCGGTACATGCCGCCCCGTCAGAATGAGCGGCATCGCGCGCTTCATGCCGATTGCGCGCGGCAATCGCAGCAATCCGCCGGCCAGGGCCGCAAGGCCCACCCGCGGCTCGGGCAAGCCGAAGCGCGCATGCGTGCCGGCAACGATGATGTCGCAGGCCAGCGCGATCTCGAAGCCTCCGCCCAAGGCCAGCCCGTTGACGGCGGCGATCACCGGCTTGGCGAGATCGAAGCGGCGGGAAAGCCCGGCGAAGCCCGAGGCCGGCATTGCCGGCACACCTTGCGATGCCTGTGCCTTCAGATCGTTTCCCGCGCAGAACGCGCGCTCACCAGCCCCGGTCACGATGGCGACCCGCAGGCTGCCATCGGCCGCGAAGACATCGAACGCCTCGGCGCATTCGACGTGCGCCGGGCCGTGGAGCGCATTGAGCACCTCCGGCCGGTTCAGGACGACGATCAGGATCGCACCCTCTCGCCGCACATCGATGAATTGACGCTCGCTCACATCCGGATAGCACCATCTAGGCGGACGTGCTCGCCGTTGAAATAGCTGTTGCGGCACATTTCCACCGCCAGGCTGGCGAATTCCTCGGGTTTGCCCATACGTTGCGGGAACGGCACGCTGTCCCCCAATTGCTTGCGCAACTCCGGGCGTGCGGTCGCGAACAACGGCGTGTCCATGATGCCGGGCAAGATCGCGTTGCAACGAATGCCGTTCTTGCGCAGATCCCGGGCAATCGGCAGCGTCAGGCCGACGATTCCGGCCTTGGACGAGGCATAGGCCGCCTGCCCCGCCTGCCCGTCGATCGCCGCCACCGACGCGGTGTTGACGATCGCGCCGCGTTCGCCGTCTTCGTTCAGCGGATCCAACGTGAGCATGCCTGCGGCCGATTTCGCGACGCACCGGAACGTGCCGACGAGATTGAGCAGCACGATCTTTTCGAACTGATCGATAGGGAAATGCGTGATGTCACCGGTCTCGCGCGATTTCTGCGCGGTTTTGAACGTATTGCCGCGTCCGGCGCAGTTCACCAGGATCCGCTCCTGCCCGATCGCGTCGCGCGCCGCGGCGAAACCCGCATCGACCGAGCCGTCATCGGTAATGTCGACCGCGCAAAAGATCCCGCCGACCTCTGCGGCAACGCTTTCGCCACGCTCGCGATTGAGATCGAAGATCGCGACCTTCGCGCCGCCCTTCGCCAGCGCCCGGACGATCGCCTCGCCGAGTCCGCTCGCGCCGCCGGTCACCACTGCCGACACACCGTTGATATCCATCAGTTCGCTCCTCCAAGAGATGTCTGGCTCTGAAAAATAGTGCCTCGCCATGCGAGGCTCATCGCGCGAGCGCCGCCTGGATCTGCACCACATCAGGCGGACGGCGGAGAAACATGCCGCCGTCGGTATGGATGGTTTCGCCGGTGATCCAGCCCGGCGAGGTGCAGAGCCACGCGACGGCCTCGGCGACGTCCTGAGGGCTGGCGACGCGGCCAAGCGGCGCTTCCGCTGCCAGGATCGGCCCTGCTACCGGATGGCTGACGAGATACTGAGCGGCCGGCGTCGAAATCGGGCCCGGGCACACAGCGTTCACGCGAATGCCGCGCCCGCCATATTCGAGTGCCGCATATTTCACGAGCGTTTGCATCGCGGCCTTGGCCGCGCCGTAGGCGACGTAGCCGGGCCAGGGGTTGTTCGCCGCGATCGAGCTGATCAGCACGATCGACCCATTGTCGGCCAGCTTGCGCGCGGCGTGCCGGATGAACAGGAGCGGCGCCTCGAAGTTGAGCCGCAGGCAATGCGCGAGCGTGTCGGACGCGATGTCGTCGATCATTCCCCGGATGCCGGCGCCCGCGACCAGGACCGCGCAGTCGAGCGGTCCGTCACTCGCGGCTTCCGCGATGAAGCGCTCGACCTGTGCCTCGATCGTCGCATCGGCGGGAACGGCTTTCCCGGCAATAGAGCGGGCCAGCGCCTCGATCCCTTCAGCGCGCCGCGCGCCGACGGTGACGAACGCCCTTTGCCGATGAAGCGCCTTGACGATCTCCCAACCGGTGCCGCCTTCCTCCGAGGCGCCGAGCACCGCCGCCCGCATTCCTCGCTCGTCGTTCGCGGTCATTTCAGCGCTCCTCTGCCTGGCTTGCCTTGCTCTAGACCAGTCTGCTAAAGTGCGATAGTCGCTCACTTCAGCGAATACCGTTCATTCTCGCCTAGGAACTCGCAATGGGCAAGATCTTCATCACCTGCGCGGTGACGGGCAATCATACGACGCGCCAACAGCATCCAGGCTTGCCCGTGACGCCGAGCGAAATCGCCGAGGCGGCACTGGGGGCTGCCGAGGCGGGCGCCGCCGCGGTTCATATTCACGTGCGCGATCCCCATAGCGGCGCGCCGAGCATGGATATCGCGCTCTACGAGCAGGTCGTGGAGGAAATCCGGCGGGCCAACCCTGCGCTGATCATCAACCTGACGACGGGTCCCGGAGGGCGCTTCCAGCCCAGCGAGCACGATCCCGCACAGCCTGGCCCGCGCACCAACCTGCTGGCTCCCGAACGGCGCGTGGAGCATATCGCCAGGATCAAGCCGGACATCGCCACGCTCGATCTGAATACGATGGTGTTCGGTCGCGAGGTCGTCATCAACATCCCCGAAAATCTGCGACGCATGGCGGGCGTGATGAAGCAGGCCGGGGCCCGGCCGGAGATCGAACTCTTCGACACCGGCGACATCGTGCTGCTGCACGACCTGATCGCTGACGGGACACTGGAAGCCCCACCGCTCTGCTCGCTGGTCATGGGGATCAAATATGGCTTCGCGCCGACCATCGAGATGCTGCTGCTGGCACGCTCGCTGCTCCCCGGCGGCTCGATCTGGACCGGCTTCGGCACCGGACGCCACGCCTTCCCGCTGCTCGCCCAGGCCGTGCTGGCGGGCGGCAACGTCCGGGTCGGGCTGGAGGATGCGGTCTATCTGTCCAAGGGCATGCTCGCGCCCTCCAACGCGGCCCTCGTCGAAAAGGGCCGCCGGATCGCCGAGGATCTCGGCGCGGACATCGCTACGCCGGCGGAAGCCCGAGCGATGCTGGGATTGCGGAGCAACAATGCGGCCTAAGTGTCGCGCACAGCTACGGTGAAATGCCGCGAGATGCCGTTGCTGCGCGCGATCAGCATATCGTCTGCATAGACGAGCGCGGTCGCGAACGCTGTCGACTTACCGATCCGGCCGAGCCGGACCCAGGCATCGATCCAGGCTCCCAAAAGCGCCGGCGCCATGAAGTCGATCGACAAGGATATCGTCGGCAGTGGCGGCGCGATCCCTCCGACCACGCGCAGGCCACGTGCGAGCGCGATGTCGAGAAACGACGAGAGCATGCCGCTATGGCAGTGCGGGCGCAGATTGCAATGGTGCGGCGCCACCCGGAAACCGAGGCGCATGTCTTCGGCCGGGTCCAGCGCATCGCGCGTCTGATAGAACAGGCCGGCATGGTCGGAAAAAGGCCCGCACTCGGTTACCGGGTCCCAGCGGCGGTCGGCTGGCGCTTCGCTCAACGCAGCGCCCCATCGCAGCGGATGATCGTTCCGCTCACGAAGCTCGACGCCGGGCTGGCCAGATAGAGCGCGGTCGTGACGATCTCTTCCGGCCGCCCCGGCCGATCGACTGCATTGGGCGCGGATTCGCGTTGCTCTTCGCTCCAGGCCTTCGAAATGTCGGTTAGGAAAGGACCCGCGGCGATCGCGTTGACCCTGACATTCGGCCCATATTCCTGCGCCATCGAGATCGTCATCGCATTCAGCGCGGCCTTCGCCCCCGCATAGGGAATGACCCGCGGCATCGCCTTCCAGGACGCGCCTGACGAAATATTGATGATCGCGCCGCCTCCGTCGCGGGCCATGCGTTCGCCGACCAGCGCCGCGAGGCGGAACGGCCCCTTGAAATTGAGCGCCACGACCTTGTCGAAAAGCTCTTCGCTCACGTTGTGGGACGGAACTGCCGGCGACATGCCGGCATTGTTGACGAGAATATCGATTCTGCCGGCAACCGCATAAGCGCGCTCGAAGAGCCGTTCGACCTCGTCCCATTTGCCGGCATGCACCGCAAGGGCATGGGCGACGCCGCCCTGGCTGCGGATCAGCCCAGCCACCTCCTCGCACGCTTCGATCTTGCGGCTCGCGATGACGACGCTCGCCCCGGCATCGGCGAACGCGAGCGCCATTTCGCGGCCGAGACCGCGCGACCCCCCGGTAATGAGCGCGGTCCTACCGGTCAGGTCGAACAAATTGGTCATTCTGCGACCCTTCGCTAGATGAGGGATAGTGCGCGCTCGAGCAGGGCTTTCGAGCGCAGGTGGAACCGAGCGCCGAGCGCGGTGTCCGCCTTGCCCGCGCAGGCGCGGGCGTGGGTGCCCTCGAGTAGGATGCCGAGCTTGTAGCAGGCGAGCACGATGTACCAGTCGATCGCCGACATGTCTCTCGTGCTATGGTCACGATAATAAGCGAGCAGCTCGCCTGCCGCGGGAAAGCCGTCCCAAGGCTCGATTTTCATCGACGTCGGATCGTTCGGCTGCGGCCAAGTCGTGAGCACCCAGCCGAGATCGATCAGCGGATCTCCGATCGAGGCGAGCTCCCAATCGACGATCGCCGCCAGTTCGGGGCCGTGGGTGCTGAACAGCACGTTGGCGAGATGATAGTCGCCGTGGAGAATTCCGGGCGTGAAGCTCTTGGGGCAATGGGCGGCGAGCCACTCACCGACCCGCTCGACCCCGGGCAGGACATCGGGCCCCGGCCAGCCGGCATGATCGCGATAGCTCTCGAGTTGCTTGTGCCAGCGACCGGCCTGACGCTCCAGATAGCCATCGACGCGGCCGAAATCCTCAAGACCGGCCACACGATAATCGACGCGTCCCAGCCGGGTGATGCCGTCGACCAGCGCGAAGCCCATCTCGCGACGCACCGCGGCGTCACCGGCATGCAGCGCCGGCATGCCGACCGTCACGTTGAAGCCGTCGATCGGCTCCATCAGATAGAAGGCCGCGCCCAGCACCGCCTCGTCCGGGCAGGCGGCGATGAGCCGGGGGTGCGGCACGTCGCTGTCCGCGAGCGCTCCCAATACGCGAATCTCGCGCCGGATCGTGTCGTTGCCGTTGCGCGGCACCTCGCGCGCCGGCCGGCGCAACACGAACCGATCGTCGCCGCGTTCGAACATCACGATGAGGTTCTGCGTCCCGCCGGCGAGCAGGACGGCGTCGCCGATCGGACCGGTCGCAAGCTTGCGCTCGTCCATCCAGGCGGCAAGCGCTTCGATGTCGAATGCTTCGCGCCACCGGCTGTCCGCCACTGAATCCCTCCCGTCTCTTTGTTCGAATATAGCTCATTCAGGCGTTATTCGATCATTTGCGCTTGCCGCCGATATGTCAAGCAACTGGAGGCGGTCGATCCGGGATTGTCAGTGGCGGAGAGATGTCATACATCGAACGTCTGTGACATAGTCGCACAAAGCGCTCGGATTCGACCGTCTACGGTCGGTCCGAAAAGGGAGAGAAGATGAGTTACAGCTTCCTGCAGCACAAGATCTCAGGCGCAATCGAAGCCGACGATCAATATTGGCGCAACCTCGAAGACGGCATATTCTCCCTCCCCCGCTGCTCCAGCTGCAAGACCTGGACCTGGCCGGCGCACTTCCGCTGCGGCCACTGCGGATCCTGGGATTTCGAGTGGATCGCACTCGAGCCCAAGGGCACCATCTTCACCTATACCCGGACGCGTTATGCCTTCGACCGCGTGCTCGAGCGCAAGGACGACGTTCCCTACGTCACGATCCTCGCCGAAATTCCCGAAGCCGGGAACGCGCGCGTGATGGGCATGATGAAGGGCGATGAAGCCGGCCTCAAGATCAGCGCGCCCGTGCGCGGCACGATCGATCCCCCCAGCGCCAAGAGCAAGTTTTATCCGGCGATCCGCTGGGAACTCGTCCGCTGACGCCGGCACCTGTCGATCCGAACACATTTTGGGAGTGAGAGCGAAGTGAGCAAGATGCGTGGCGCGGCAGCGATCGTCGGCATTGGACAGACGCCCTATTACAAGCGTGGGACCTCCCCGGAACCCGAGCTCGCGCTCGCCGTTCGCGCCATCACCCAGGCGGCGGACGATGCCGGCATCGACGTGCGCGATATCGACGGCTTCATTTCCTACGCCTCCGAACGCAGCGATCCCGCCAAGCTGATGCCGGCGCTCGGCACGCGTGATTGCAGGTTCGCCTCGCTGGTATGGTTTCACGGTGGCGCGCTGCCGGCCACGCTCAACATCGCCACCGGCGCCATTCTCTCTGGGCAGGCCGACATCGTCGCCATCTACCGCTCGATGGCCGAAGGAAGCAGCCAGCGCCTGCGCGTGATCGTCGCGCAGAACGACACCTCCTCGCAATATCTCGTCAACGGTCTCGATTCTCCGGTCCAGATCCTCGCGCTGCGTGCGCAGCGAATGATGGAATATCACGGCGTTCCCCAGTCCGCCTTTTTCGCTACCGTCCAGGCCGCTTATTATCACGCGAAGAACAATCCCCACGCATATGGCCGCAACACCGAGATGAGCGAGGAGATCTACGCGAACGCCCGAATGGTCTCGGAGCCGTATCGCCTGTTCGACTGTTCGCGCGAGAACGACGCCGCCGCCTGCGTGCTGGTGGTTTCGGCCGAGCGCGCCAAGCACCTGAAGCAAAAGCCGGCCTATATCCTCTCGGCGCCGATGGGCACGATGGAAGGCGGCGGCGCGCTCGAGGAGAATTGGCGGCCTTATTATTCGACCGCGGGGCAGGCTCAATTGGCCAAACGGCTGTGGAAGGAATCGGGTTACGGACCGAGCGATGTCGATGTCGCGCAAATCTACATGAACTGCGATTCGATGGGCATCGGCGCCATGATCGACCACGGCTTCTGCACGATGGAAAGCGCTGGCGAGTTCTGCACTTTCGAGAATCTGATCGCCCCCTCGGGCAAGCTGCCGATCAACACGTCGGGGGGCGATCTCGCCGAAGGCTTCATCCACGGCATGGGCCTGATCCCCGAAGCGGTACGGCAGATCCGTGGCACCTCGACCAATCAGGTGACCGGCGCCAGACTGTCGCTGGTCACCGGCGGGCCGGGCGACCTCATGAGCAGCACGGCGCTGCTGGGTTCGTCCGACACGCTCTGATTGACGGACGTGATGAGTTTGGGAGCTGGGAACTGATGGCGTTTACGGTCAGCCGCGCGATCAAATGGTGGGCTTGGGACAAACCCGACCGGGTGGCGCTCGACTATGAAGGCGAGATCGTCACCTATTCGGCGCTCTACTCCTGGGCCCTCAGGGTCGCGGCATGGCTGCGCGAGCAAGGCGTCAGTCCGGGCGACCGGGTCATGATGGTCGGCGAGAATTCGCTGGAATATGCCATGCTGATCCTGGGCACGACGCTTGTCGGCGCGATCAGCGCGCCAATCAGCTTTCGCTCGAGCGAACGTGAACTCGCTCAGTCGATCGCTTTGCTGTCCCCGAAACTCGTGTTCGCCGACCGTGGGCGCGAAGAGATCGTGAGCGCCGCGCTCGGCGCTGCCGCGCAAGAACTATTGCATCTGTTCGATCCGATACGCCCTCTGCGCGACGCCCCGGAACCGTCTCCGGCGCACGAGGCCAAGCCCGAAGATCCGATGTTCATCATCGGCACCAGCGGCTCGACTGGAACGCCGAAGGGCGTGATCTACACCCAGGGCTCGACCATGGTCTATTCGGCCGAATTCGCCATCATGGAACCGGGCACCGCAAATGGTGGCAGCGTGCTCGCCGCCGGCCCATATTCTTCGGCCTCCGGGACCTTGCTCCTGCATCAGTTCCTCTCGGTCGGGGCGACCATTTTCGCCGAGAACAAGTTCACGCCCGAACGCGCCCTGACGATGCTGACGGGGCACAAGCTCACCACGTTTCTCGCATCAACGGTTTTCTACGAGCGCATCGCTGCGCTTCCCGAATTCGAGCAGGCCGATCTTTCGACGATCAAGTTCGCCCAGATCAGCGGCGCGCGGGTCAGCGCCGCGCTCCTCGCGCGCTACCAGGAAAAAGGCGTTACCCTGCGCCAGGCCTATGGCTGCACCGAAGCGGGCGGCGCCTGGGCGGCACGCGACGAGACGGCCTTTACCAGCCCGGAAAAATGCGGCCCGGGCGCGATGTTCAGCGAGTTTGCGGTCGTCCGGCCCGACGGGGGCGTCGCGCCGGCCGGAGAAGCAGGCGAGATTCTCATCCGCAGTCCCGCAGTCGCCGCAGGCTATTGGAACGATCCGGAGCAGACCGCCAAGACGTTCAAGGACGGCTGGCTGCATACCGGTGATCGCGGTGTCCTCGACGATCGCGGCAACCTGACCTTCATCGACCGGATCAAGGACATCATCATCTCCGGCGGTCTTAACGTCTCGGCGATGGAAGTGGAGAGCGCTATCGCCGAGATCGACGGTGTTGTCGAAGTGGTCGTAATGGCGGCGAAGGACGCCGAGTTTGGCGAAACCCCGCTCGCCATCATTCATGCCGATCAGGCCAAGGTCGACGTCAGGACGGTCCTGAGCCACTGCCGCACGGTGCTCGCCGCCTACAAGGTGCCCCGCTACGTCGTCTTCGAGGCCGAGCCATTCGCCAGATTGCCCTCGGGCAAGATCGCCAAGGTCACGGTGCGCGAGAAATACAAGGAGGTGCCGGCCTTCCTGGAGCGCGTGCGCTGACATGATGTCGAACGCGACCCGCGGCATCGCGCTGAGTATCGATGACGGCATAGCGGTCGTCACGCTCTCGCGGCCAGAGGTGCTCAACGCCCTGACCCGGGACATGGTCGATGCCTTGCGGCAGATCGCCGACGCCGCAGAGGCGGATCCGGACATTTCCGGACTGATCATCACCGGATCGGGGCGCGCGTTCTGCTCCGGTCTCGATGTCGCGCTGCTCGCGGCCGCGGCCGAGTCGGGCGGCGCGAGCGCCCGCCAGTTCGCCGATGGCGAGATTCGCGGCCTGTTCGTGCATCTGCTGGCCTGCAGCAAACCGGTCATCTGCGCGCTCAACGGAGTCGCGGCGGTGGGCGGCTTCGTGTTGGCGATGATGTGCGACCTGCGCTTCGCATCGGCCAGCGCGAGCCTGACCGCCGGCTTCACCAGCCGTGGCATGCCGGCCGAGCACGGTACGAGCTGGCTGCTCCCGCGGCTGATCGGCACCAGCCGTTCGCTCGATTTTCTGTGGAGCTCGCGCAGGATCGATGCAGGGGAGGCGCTCGCTCTCGGGTTGGTCGATAGGGTCGTGCCCGCCGGCGAGGAACTCGGCGCGGCCAGAGCCTATCTCGCCGACTTGCGCGCGCGGGTGTCGCCGCGTGCCGTCGCGCAGATCAAGCAGCAGGTCTATGGCCATCTCGATCTCGGCTTTCGTGCTGCGGTCGAGGATTCGATGGCGCGGGTCATGGCGGGCCTGAAGCATCCCGACATCGGCGAGGGCGCGCGCGCCTTCATCGAAAAGCGACCGCCGAAATTCCAGCCATGGACGGGATCATGAGCGAAGTGCCGATATCGTTGTCGATCGCCGGTCCGGTCGCGACGGTCGCAATCAACCGTCCAGAGGTCCGCAACAGCCTCATGCGCGGCATGGGCGGCATGATCTGCTCCGTCCTTCGCGAGGTCGCTGCGAACCCGGCCATCCGCGTCCTCGTCTTTCGCGGCGTAGGCAGCGACTTTTGCGCCGGTGCCGACCTCAAGGCTACGCACGGGGCAGGAGACGCGGATCCACCGCCCGATTTCGACGCGTATCAGGTCACCGTGCTGCTGCACGAAATGCCGCAAGTGACCATTGCGGCGGTTAGGGGGGCCTGTGCCGGCGCCGGCTTCGGCTGGGCGTGCGCCTGCGATCTCAGGGTCACCGACGACTTGGCGCGGTTTAACACCGCATTTCTCGATGTCGGCGTCGCCGGCGATATGGGCGTGCCCTGGACGCTGCCCAGGATCGTCGGATCCGGGTGCGCGCGCGACCTTATGCTGCGTCCGCGCAAGCTGGGCGCCGTCGAAGCGCTCAACATCGGGCTGGTCGAATATCTCTGGCCGGCGAGCGAGTTCGAGGCGGAACTGGAGATCATGCTAGACACCCTCGCCGGCGCCGCTCCGCTGGCGCTGTTGGGCATGAAGAGCAATTTCGTCGAAGCCGAGCGCGTCGATCTGCGCAGTTTCATGGCGCTCGAAGCGGAACGTCACATCCGGCTGCTGAAATCCGCCGACCATGCCGAGGCGACCAGAGCATGGCTGGAAAAGCGGCCGCCGAAATTCGAGGGGCGATAGGCCCGTCACACCACCGGCGATAAGCGACGTCAGTCCAGATCGATAATCACGGCGTCGCGCGCGGCGACGTCGAGCATCGCGCAGCTGCGGATGAAGCCTTGCGTGGTGGGCCGGCCCTCGCCGACCGAACCGGGATTGATCACCAGAGTGCCGTCGATCTCGCGAACGAGCGGCTGGTGCGTGTGCCCATAGAGCACGACATCCGCACCGGGCACGGCGAAGCGGTGAAAATCGCGGTGGCTGACCGGAACATAGGCGTGACCGGACGGCCATGGCGTCGAATGAACGATCACGACCCGCAGGTCGCCGAGCAGCGTATCGATGCGCCTGGGACGTTGCGCCAGCCAGTCCGCCAGGACGCCGTCGACGTCGCTGCCGCGCGCGCCGGGGCCGGCGAAAAACGCCTCCTCGTGATTGCCGAGGATCGTCAACGCGCGCTTGTCACGGAGCAAGCCGATCGTCTCGTTGCAGAAACGGGCCTGATTGATGGCGTCGCCGAGGCATATCAAGGTATCGATCGGACCCATCGCTTCGATCGCGAGCCGCAACGCGGCCGGCTGGGCGTGGATGTCGGAGACGATACCCGCCTTCACGCCGCGCGTTCCCGCTCAGTCGACGAGTGTCGCGACCGGCCCGCGCGCATCGGCCCATTCGCGTATCGCCTCGCGACCCGTGCGCTCGGCCAGGAATGCGGGTCCTCCTTGCCACAAGGGCCAGAGACCGGCGCGGACCATCGCGAAGTCGATATCCGAACTCCGTTTGGCGATACCCTCGTCCAACAACGCCAGCGCTTCCCTAAGAACGGGGTATAGCATCCTGCGCTGCAGCACGTCGTCGGCCACGCCCTCGTCGGGCGACGACGGCAGCAAGCGCGCGTCGAGACCGAATGCGATGCCCGTCGCGCGAATGTCGCCAGCCGGCACGTCGTCCGTCAGGAGCCCCGCGATCGTGGCCTCGAGACATGCCACAAGGCGCTCGACGACGAGACCGGGATGCGGGGCGACGAAGATTGAGGGCCAGCCGAGTTTGCGTGCCAGCGCAGCGGCGGCCAGCGCCGCCGCCGCACGCGTGTGTGCGCCGACGACCACCTCGGCGACGCCATGGGTTACCGACAGGCCGGCGACCGCCCCGGCATCGTGCGACATCGCAGCCAAGGAATCGAGACTGTCCGACGCATCGGCAAGAACGATCGGGATGTCGGCCGACAGTCCGCGCATCACGGCGTGCCGTTCTGCCTCGCCGCTCGGCAACGTCACGACGACCATTTGCGCGGCCTGACCCGCGACCTCGACATTCATTCCGCGCTGTTCCAGCCGCGCCGCATGGGGCCAGTCACCTACCAGCATCGCCGCATCGATCGCAGGTGCCTTATCCTGTTCGTGTCCGGGCAGTTTCGTCGCCGCGCGCTCCGCGAAGAAGAGATGCCGCTGCGCGGCGGATTCCGGTGAGTTGATCAGCGCGCGGGAGATCGCGCGCTCGCGCTCGAGGCCTTCCTCGAACGGCAACGCGATCGATGCCTCGATCGCCTCGAGTACGCCGCTCGCCGCCTTGACGCCGACGAACAGCGCCGGATGCCGCGCGCGAAAGGCTGCGAATATATCGTGCGCGGCGACGAGATCGAGGTCGGGCGTGAGATCACGCACGCGCCTGAGCGGCGCGTTGTCGGCGATGCGCTGGTGCGCAAAGTCGATCGCCTGAGCCTCGAGCGCCCCTTCCTCGACGATCGCATCGATGAGCCCGATCGCGAGTGCCTTGGGCGCGTCGACATGCTGCCCGAGGCCGATCATATCCACTGCCGCCGCGACGCCGACGAGCCGCGGTACACGCTGGGTTCCCCCTGCCGCCGGGATCAATCCCAGCGCCACCTCGGGCAGGCCGACGATCGCGGACGGCACCGCGACCCGGTAATGGCCGGCAAGCGCCAGCTCGAGTCCGCCTCCGAGCGCGGTCCCGTGCAGCGCCGACACGATCGGCTTGGTCGCACTTTCGAACGCCGCCATCACGTCCGCCAGAAGCGGTGGCAAAATGGGCTTGCCGATTTCCGTGACGTCCGCGCCGGCAAAGAAGGTCCGCCCCGCACAGATCAGCACGAGTGCGCGCGCATCTCCATCGGCAAGCGCCCGCGCGACGCCTTCGTGCAACGCGCTTCGCACGGCGTGACTCAGTGCGTTGACGGGGGGCGAGTCGATCGTGAGGACAGCGATCCCGTTATCGACGCGATAGCTCGAAACACCGCGATCATCGGGCATGGCGACAACTCCTTTTCGGCCCGAGGGGTACTTGACTCCCTATGGACGGACAAGCCAAAAAGTCCGATAAGTGCACATAAGATCGAATATCGCACGATATTCGGTGAAGGCGTCGGCGCATTCGCCTGTCGTTTCGTGAGAGGACCTGAAGCCGATGAGCTTTACCGCCGAGTTGCGATCGAACCTCGCCTTGCCGGCGATCTGCGCGCCGATGATGATCGTCTCCGGTCCCGAACTCGTGCTCGAGGCTTGCAAGGCGGGTGTGATCGGCAGCTTGCCATGGCACAATGCCAGGACGCCGGAGCAATTCAGCGAATGGCTGACGCGGATCGCCGACGGGTTAGCCGCATTCCGCGACGCCGACCCGACCGCGAAGGTCGGTCCGGTAGTCGCCAACGTCACGCTAAAACGACCGCTCGGGGAACTCACAGCGGTCGTCGAGCGGTGCCTGTCTCACAGCGTCAGGCACTTCATCACGGCGCTGGGCAATCCCGGCGACATGGTGAAGCTGGTCCATGATCGCGGCGGAACGGTGCTGCACGACGTGACCAATCTGCGCTTCGCAGAAAAGGCGATTGCCGCCGGTGTCGACGGGCTCATCTGCATCGGCGGCGGCGGCGGCGGTCATTCCGGGACGCTGAACCCGTTTGCTTTCATTCCGGCCGTTCGCGCCCATTTCGACGGGACGATCGTGTTCGCCGGATGCGTCTCCGATGGCGCTGGCATCCGCGCCGCTGAAATTCTCGGTGCCGATCTGGTCTATCTTGGTACCCGGTTCATCGCGACGCGCGAGGCGCGCGCACCGGACGCCTGGAAGAACATGCTGGTGAACGGGACCTCGAGCGACTTGTCCTATTCGCCCGCCATCACCGGCGTGCCCGCGAACTGGTTGAACGCCTCGCTCGAGCGTGTCGGCATCGCGTTGGCCGATATCCAGCCCTACGCCGCGGACTATGGGCATCTGCCTCCCGCCATACGGCCATGGCGCGACATCTGGAGCGCGGGCCACGGCATCGATCTGATCGACGACGTTCCCGATGTCGCGACCCTCGTGCGGCGCCTGCGCGAGGAATATGTGTCCGCCTGCGCGCGGCCCAGCCTAGCCGAGGCAGCCGCCGTGAGCCCCTGCGCGGCGCGGTCTTGAGCGTGGTCGCGATCGACGACCTTGTCGACGGATCCGACGCTCCGATCGTCATCGAGAACCGCGGGTGCGTGCACTTCGTCGTGCTCAATCGTCCTGCCGCGCGCAACGCGCTGACGCGCGCGATGCGCGCCGATTTCGCGCGGATACTCGTCGAAGCGGACGCCGACGAGAATGTCGGCGCGCTCGTCCTCACCGGCGCCGGGGGCTGTTTCAGTGCGGGGGTCGACCTCAAGGATCGCGTGCCCGGCGCGCCGCCCGTCGAGCCCAATCCCGGGGTTGCCCTGCGCGGACTGGCGAAGCCGGTCGTCGCCGCGATCGATGGCTTCTGCATCACGGGGGCGCTCGAGATGGCGCTTTCCTGCGACATCGCGATCGCCACCCCCGACGCTCGATTCGCCGACACCCATTGCAAGTTGGGATTGTTTCCCAGGTGGGGCGGCGGCCATTTGCTGACCGCCGCCATCGGCGTGCGCCGCGCGCGACACATGATGCTCGCCGGCGTCATGATCGATGCCTCGACGGCATTGTCCTGGGGTCTCGTGAATGAGCTCGTCGCACCGACGACGCTGCTCGAGCGCGCCACCGAGCTGGCAGAGGCGATGGCCGACAACGCGACGCGCCAACCCCTCGCCTTCTCGCTCCATGCCGCGATGCTGGATGCGATGGATAGCGCAGCCGGCACGTGCGACATTGAAACCAACGCGCTCGGCAAGTTCGACCGTGCGAGACAGCTCTAACTGCGAAAGGCTCCCCCCCAGATGACCGAGATCGCGACACCTCCCTCTCCGCTCACTCATCCCGACAAATTCTATATCGGCGGAACCTGGGTGCCGGCTTCGACCGATCGCACGATCGCGGTCGTCGATCCGGCAACCGAGACGGTCTATGCGGTCGTCGCCGAAGCCGTCGATGCCGACATCGCGAAGGCGGTGGCAGCGGCGCGCGACGCCTTCGACAGCGGCCCATGGCCCTCGCTCACGCCGTCGGAGCGCGCCGGCTGGCTGCGCAAGCTCGCCGACGCGATCGACGCGCGCGCGGAAGACTTCGCGGCGATCTGGTCGAGTGAGATGGGCGTCGTCTTCAACCTGTCGAAGATGATGTCGGGAGGCCTGTCGTTCACCTATCGCAATTATGCCGACATCGCGGAGACCTTCCCGTTCGTCGAGGAGCACCAGACGGTCTCGGGCGCCAAGCTCGGCCTGCTCGTGCGCGAACCGGTCGGCGTGGTCGGCGCGATCGTGCCGTGGAACGCACCGGCGATGCTGGCTGCCCTGAAGGTCGCGCCGGCCCTCGCGGCCGGCTGCACGATGGTACTCAAGGCGTCTCCAGAGGCACCCGGACACGCTTTGCTGCTAGCCGAGATCGCCGAGAGCATCGGGCTGCCCGCCGGAGTGCTCAACGTTCTCACCGCCGATCGCGAGGCGTCCGAGGCGCTAGTGCGCGATCCGCGCGTCGACAAGATCAGTTTCACCGGTTCGAGCGCCGCGGGGTCCCGCATCGCGTCCATCCTCGGCGAACGCATGGCGCGCTATACGCTGGAACTGGGGGGCAAGTCCGCCGCCGTCATACTCGACGACTACGACATCGAAACCGCCGCGACCGCGCTTGCCAAGCGCGCGCCCGACATGACCGGACAGGTCTGCGCGGCGCTGACGCGAGTCATCGTCTCGTGCGAGCGTCACGACGCCTTTCTCGACGCCCTGAGCGGCGCCTTCGCCAAGGTCAAACTGGGTAATCCGTTCGACCCGGACACGCGCATGGGCCCGCTGGCGACGGCAAAGCAGCGTGATCGGGTCGAGACTTATCTCGCCAGCGGCAAGGCCTCGGGCGCCACGCTGGCCACGGGCGGCGGGCGTCCCGCCGATCTCGCCCGCGGATTTTTCATCGAACCGACAGTGTTCGGCAACGTCGAACCCGCATCTCGCATCGCGCAGGAAGAGATCTTCGGGCCGGTCTTGTCGGTCATCCCGGCGCGCGACGAGGCGGATGCGGTCCGCATCGCGAACGATTCGGTCTTCGGCCTCAACAACGCTGTCTTCACCAACGACGTCGATCGCGCTTATGCCATCGCGCGCGAGCTGCGCTCGGGCACGGTCGGGCACAATGGCATACGGATGGATTTCACGATCGCGTTTGGCGGCTTCAAGATGTCCGGCGTCGGCCGCGAAGGAGGAGTCGAGGGCCTGAAACCCTATCTCGAAAGCAAGACGGTCCTTCTCCAGGGACGGCCCAGCGCGGTATCAGGGGCATGACGACGACGGGCCATTATGACTATGTCATCGTCGGCGCCGGAGCTGCCGGCTGCGTTTTGGCCTCGCGTCTGAGCGAGGATCCAGACGTCAAGGTCTTGCTGCTCGAAGCGGGCGGCAGCGATGCCAATCCTTTCATCACGATGCCGCGCGGCCTCGCCAAAGTCATGTCCGATGCGCGCTACATCTGGCCGTTCGTGACGACGCCCGAGGCGCGATCCAACGACGTCGCCGAATTCTGGTCGCGGGGACGCACGCTCGGCGGATCGAGCTCCGTCAACGGCATGGTCTATGTCCGCGGCGCGGCGGCCGATTACGATCGCCTGGCCGAACTCGCCGGTGACGACTGGAACTGGGCTCATATCGGCAAGGCTTTCGCCGAGATGGAATCCCATGAACTCGGGCCCGGACCGACACGTGGAAACAAGGGGCCGCTTCGCATCACATTGCCGGAATTCCGCTCGCGGCTGACCGACGCGGTGTTGCGCGCCGGCGAGGCGCTCGGGCTGACCTCGCTCGAAGACATCAACGATCCCGCCGACCGCGAGCGCGTCGGCTACGCGCCGCGGACGATCTATCGCGGCCGGCGACAGAGTGCGTCGGTCGCGTTCCTGCGGCCGGTGATGAGCCGGCCCAACCTGACGGTCCTCACCGGGGTCCTTACGGATCGCGTGATCTTCGAGGGAACGCGCGCCGTCGGCATTTCGGGATCGCGCGATGGCCAACCGGTCGAATACCGAGCCGGCCGCGAGATCATCGTGAGCGCCGGCAACCATGCCTCTCCCGCCATCCTGCAGCGCTCAGGCGTGGGGGCCGCGGCATTGCTCACCCGTCTCGGCATCCCGATCGTTGCCGATCGCCCGGCAGTCGGCGCCGATCTCTTCGAACATCGCGGCATCGTCCTGCAATGGCGCGTGCCCGAGGACGTATCCGAGAACCGCGGGTTCCGGGGCATCGGCCTCGCCACGAGCGTGCTGCGTTACTATCTCGGCCGCAAAGGGCCGCTCGCGGGCGGCGCGTACGACATGGCGGCCTACGCAAAGTCGGACCCCGCGCTCGATCGTCCCGATTTGCAGCTGCTGATCTCGCCCTATTCGATGGACTTCAACGCGGTGCCGCTGCGGATCGAGCCGCACGGAGGCCTGAACATCTGCGTCTATCGTATCCGCCCGGAATCGCGTGGTTCGATCATGATCGAATCGAAAAATCCCGCGATCTTACCGCGCATCATCCCCAATTACGGCGCCGAGCGGAGCGATCGCGAGATCATCGCCCCGATGATCAACTATGTCCGGACGTTCGTGTCGCGGTCGCCGCTTGCCGAGCTGATCGCCGAGGAAACGCGTCCAGGCCCGCAATTTTCCAGTGATGAGGACCTGTATCAGGCCTGGCTCAAGTTCGGCTACACGAACTACCACTCGGGCGGCACGTGCCGGATGGGCAAGGACGAAGCCTCGGTCGTCGATCCTGCATGCCGTGTGCGCGGAACCGAAGGATTGCGCGTCGTCGATACCTCAATCTTCCCCTTCATGCTCGCCGGCAATACCAACGCACCGGCCATGATCATGGCTTGGCGCGCGGCCGAGATCATCGCTAGGGCTTGAGCAAGCGTGCTTTCGCGCGGGAACTTTGGCGTTTACAGGCTCAGCGATCTGTACAATAATCGCACAAATTATCATTCGCCGGGGTTCAAAGTCATGTCATCCAGATCAGCCGCATCGCCTCTGAAGACGGGGGAGCCCACTCCCTTGCGCGATGTGGATCGGATGGGCGGCTTCGCCAAGGGTCTGTCCGTCATCGAAGCCTTTGCCCGCGGGCAGAACCGGCTTACCATCGCCGAGGTCGCCCGCTTGTCCGAGCTCGACCGCGCCTCCGCCCGGCGGTGCCTGCTGACTCTGGTCGAGAAGGGCTATGCCTCTGCCGATGATCGCTATTTCGAGCTTACGCCGCGCATTCTCCGATTGGGTCATTCCTATCTCGCCGCGTCGCTGCCGCGATTGATCCGGCCCTCGCTCACCGAACTCGCCGACAAGTTGCGCGAATCCTGTTCCGCTGCGGTCCTGGACGGCACCGAGGTCGTCTACATCGCGCGTGCATTGCATCATCGGATCATGGGAACGGGCCTGCACCCGGGTAGCCGCCTGCCAGCCTATTGCACGTCGCTCGGCCGCGTCCTGCTCGCAGCGCTGCCCGAGAACCAGGCGAAGGAAACCCTGGAAGCGACCAACCGGACCCAGTTCACCGGCAACACCCTGACCAAGGTCAGCGCGTTGATGGCGGAACTTAAGAAGGTCCGAGCGCAAGGCTATTCGTTCATCGATCAGGAACTCGAGATGAATTCCCGCTCGGTGGCGGTGCCCCTGAAAAACTTCTCGGGCGAAATCGTCGCGGCCGTCACGGTCGGCATGCACGTCTCGCGCGGCTCGCCCGAACGGATCGAAAGTGAAGTCCTGCCCGCCTTGCTCGAGATGCAGGCGCAACTCGCCGACATCCTTCCCTAGGGCAAGGCGGGACCCGGCAAGCCCGGGCAAGGCGCGATCCTGCGATCTGGCGTCAGTCGGCCTTGGTCAGGATCAGCGGCAACGCGATGATCCCCTGGTTGAGGCCCGGCGAATAGCGGACCGGTTGCGTCTCATCGAGCGCGAGGCCCTTGTAGCGCTTGAGGATCCCTTCGAGCGCCACGCGCATTTCCAGCTTGGCGATGAACGAGCCCACGCACCGGTGGTGGCCGGCCCCGAACCCGACATGAACGTTGGGCTTGCGGTCGAGCAGGATCGCATCGGGATCGGCGAATTTGGCCGGATCGCGATTGGCGGCACCGAAGCAGACCAGAACCTGGTCTCCGGCGCGAAGCTGCGTCCCGCCGAGTTCGACCTCCTCGGTCACTTCGCGACGCAGATACGTCGCCGGCGACGAGAAGCGCACCGCATCCTCGCTCGTCGCATCGATGAGCGCCGGATTCTGGCGCAGCCGCTCGCAATCTTCGGGGTGTTGCGCGAGCCACCACACCAATGCCGCCAGCGCCATCGACGCCGTGTCGAATCCCCCGACCAGGAACAGGCGGATCATTGAAACCTGCTCGTCGATCGACAGCCGCTCGCCGAACTTCGCGCCGAGCAAGACCGAGGATACAACGTCCGCGTCTGCACGGCCTGCAATCGTATGTCAGCCAGCAGGTTCTCTATTCGCTGCTGTATCGCCACGCGGAAGCCGAGCTGATCCCCGCGGCGCGCGATCAGGGACTGGGTTCGCTGATCTACAGCCCGCTGGCCCAGGGGTATCTGACCGGCAAGTTCACCGACGCCGGCGCGGAGGGACGATTGGCCGCGACCGGACAGCTGCCGGGCGTCGATACCGATACCGCGCAAGCGATTGTCGGGCTACTTACGGAGCTGTCGCGCGACGGTGAGGGCGAGCGCTCGATCGGCCAGCTGGCGTTGCGCTGGCTGATCGACCGACCCGGCGTGACCAGCGTGATCGTCGGCGCGCGTGACGAACGTCAGCTGCGTGAAAATCTCACCGCTGCAGAGATCGGACTGTCGTCACAAGAGCGCGATCGCATCGACGCCGTCAGCGCGCTCGCACCCTGGTATCCGCAGTCCGCCCAGCGCGTTTTTCATCGCGAGCGCAATCCACGACCGGCGTGACGGACGGCGCGTGACGATATCGCCCTTCGCTCAGTCTTCGGGCGCAATGGTGACCTTCAGGCCATCGATCCCGTCCGAAAACGGAATTTGGCATGCCAGGCGCGAACGTCCGTCACGGTGGGTGGATGAATCCAACAGATCGTTCTCGTCGTCGCTCATCGGCGGCAGACGATCGGCGAAGGCCGGATCGACATAGACATGGCACGTCGCGCACGAACAACAGCCGCCGCACAGCGCGAGCATCTCTTCGATGCCATGGTCACGAATATTCTCCATCACCGAGACGCCGGGCTTGCCATCGACGTCGACCTCCGTGCCGTCGCGCTTGGTGACAATCAGACTGATCACATCAGCTCCCTTTGAACGTCGGCGCGCGTTTTTCGAGGAAGGCGCGCGCGCCTTCCTTGTGATCGTCGGTGAACAGCGTCAGTTGGTCGTAAGCGAGCGACGTCTCGAACGCACCCGCCGTGATCTGCTTGAGCATCAGGTTGACCGACATCTTGCCGTACGAGATCGCGAGCGGCGGACCCGAGGCGAGGCGTTGCGCATAGCCCGCGACGAAGGCGTCGAGCTCTTCGGCCGGAACGCAGTAATTGATGAGCCCGAGCTCGGCGGCCTTGCGGGCCTCGAGCGGCTCGCCGAGCATGAGATATTCCTTGGCCCGGTGGAAGCCCAGCAGGAGCGGAAACAGTGCGGCGCCGCCATCACCGGGCGCGATCCCCATTCGCACGTGGGAGTCGCAGAATCGCGCGCCTTCGGCAGCGATCACCATGTCGCAGGCGAGTGCGATGTTGACGCCGACGCCGTATGCCGGACCGCGCACCTTGGCGATGACCGGCTTCTCGGCATCGAGCATGTTCCAGAACAGCCGCCGGGCGCTGCGCGTGGGCGGCCGGCCCTTGCGCCCTTCCTGGTTGTCGGCGTCCTGCACCGAAAGATCGGTCCCGGCACAAAAAGCATCCCCCTCGCCGGTGAGGATCGAGACCCGGATATCATCGTCCTGGTCGATCTCGTCCCAGATCCGCTCGATCTCCCGATGCATCGGCCGCGACACGGCATTCTTGCGCCGCGGGTTGTTGAGCGTCAGCGTCGCGATGCCGTCATCGCTCTTCGCGATCTTGATCCATTCGTAGCGAGCCGGGTCGATTGCAGGCACGATGTGTCCTTTCCAGGGGGCGCCGGCGTTCAGCGCCCGAAGATCATGGGAAGGGAAATGATCCCCTGCCCGAGTCCGGTGGTATATTGAATGTCCCGGCTCTCATCGATCCGGAAGCTCGCGAACCGCGCCAGAATTTCTTCGAAGGCAAGGCGCAGTTCGCTCTTCGCAATGAACGAGCCGATACAGCGGTGGCGCCCGGCACCAAACCCGACGTGCGGGTTGGGCTTGCGATCGGGCACGATTGCTTCCGGACAGGCGAACTTGGCGGGATCGCGATTGGCGGCGCCGAACGCGATCAGAACTGAATCCCCCTTCTTCAGCTGCGTTCCGCCGAGTTCGACGTCCTCCATCACCTCACGGCGCAAGTAGGTGGAAGGCGATGCATGACGCACGATCTCCTCGCTCGCGGTATCGATGAGCTTCGGCTCAGCGCGTAGCCGGCCGGCTTCATCGGGATGGGTGGCGAGCCAGTGCATCATCGCAGCCAGCGAAGCGGAGGTCGTATCGAAGCCGCCGACGAGAATCTGGCGGACCATCGACATCTGTTCGTCGGCATCGAGCGGACGTCCGAAAGCCTGTCCGCACAGGATCGAGGCGACGAGGTCCTCGTCGCCGGTCAGATGCTCGCTGCGGCGTCGTTCGAGCACGCTCTCCGCATAGGTCTTCAGCCCATTCGCCGCACCGGTCACGATGCCCGTCGCCACTTCCTGATGCAGATCGCCGACCAGCCGTTCGAGTTCGGCGGCGTCGCTGGCCGGCAAGCGCATGAGATCGAGCGCGACGAGGATCGGAAGTGGCCGGGCGAATGCCCTGACGAAATCGACCGGCTCGCCCGAGGGGATCGCCGCGAGCAGGTCGATCACCATCTCGCGGACGAACGGCTCACGCGCGCGCGCCGCCTCGGCCGTGGTGAACTTCATCATGAGCCCGCGATATTCGCCGTGCGCAGGCGGATCGATCTCGGCCGGAATGTGATAGCTGCGCACCGCATCGGGTGGCGGCAGGGTGATGCCCTTCCCCGACCCGAACACACCCGGATTCATGAGGACGCTCAGCACATCGGCATGGCGTGCCGCGACGTAGAAACCGCCGTAAAGGTCGCAGTGATACAGTCCCGGCATCTCGCGCATGTGCTGCCAGCGACACTCGGCGCCCGCGCGCGCGTCGGCGGCGTGGATATCGAGGTCACTCGCGCTGTGCGAGGCGTCTGCCAAGTCTCACTCCCTTGAACGACGACAATTGTTCTATATTCGACCAATTGTGTGTTATACGAACATTGAGCCGACTTGCGGGCCGCTGTCAAGCAGCGGGGCCGCCCGATGGCGCGGGCTTACGCGTCGGAGGCGATCAGCCCGAACCCGGCCACAACACGGACTTGTCGATCGCGTCGATACCCGCGCGATCGAGATTGGCGATCGTCCCGATCAGGCTCTGCCGGAGCAGGGACAATATGCGTGCCACCCCTGCCTCGCCATCGACCGCCAGCCCCCATAGATAGGGTCGCCCGATCAGCACAGATCGTGCACCCAAGGCCCGCGCCTTGACGATATCCGCCCCGCGCCGCACGCCGCCGTCGAGCATGATCTCGCAGCAGTCCGCCACGGCTTCGGCGACCGACGGCAGGACCGACAACGTCGCCGGACCACCATCGAGGACCTTCCCGCCGTGATTGGACACGACGATGCCGTCGATACCGATCTCCGCGGCCCGGCGCGCGTCCGCGGCGCGCATCACGCCCTTGAGCACCATCGGGCCCTGCCAGCGTTGCCGCATCCAGATGAGATCGTCCCAACCCGTCGGCGTCTTGGCGATCAGCCTGCCTGCCTGCTGCACACGCAATTGGCTGCCGTCCGGATTGCGCGGCGCATTGGGCGCCGGCATCGCGAGGCCGCCACGCAGCAGTGAGAGCAGCCAGCGCGGGCGCGACCAGGCCTGGGGCGCGAACCGCAACGCCGCGGCCAAGCTCATGGTCTCAGGCAAAGGCGGCGCGACCCTGTCCATAGGGCTGATGCCCGCGATGTCGGCTGTGACCACGAGGACGCGGCAACCCGCCTCCTTAGCGAGATCGATGCAATAGGCCGCGCCGTCGCGGCCATTGATCATGTACAGCTGAAACCAAGTGTCGCGATTGGCGGCAACGATCTCCCCCGCCGGCGTGCCGCACCACGTACTGATCGAAATGGGGACGCCGGCGGCAGCGGCGGCGCGGGCCGCTCCCAACTCGCCGTCGGCATGAACGATCCGGACGAAACCAGTCGGCGCGATCGCCAGCGGCATCGCTATCCGCGACCCGAGCACGGTCGTCGATATGTCGGGACACGTCTGCGTCGGGCACACCGGGACGTCGAACCGAAGCGCGGCGAATGCCGCTTCGTTGGCGAGACACGTCGTCTCGGCCTCTTTCCCGCCATCGACATAATGCCAGACCGCGGCCGGCAGCCTAGTCTTGGCGATGTCCCGCGCCTCTCCGATCGATGTGAATGCTCGCATGGCACCTCAGCGGGCAAGCCCTATGCGATCGTTGGTTTCGTTACAAGTGCGCGATTATCGCTCCATATCGCATTGCATTCAGGAGGCACGTGCGACATTGATCCCGCCGCACGATCACGCGCGATCGTCGACGCGAGGAGGCGGTCCATGCAATTCTTGGATTTTTCTGGAAAGACGGCGCTGGTCGTGGGTGGTTCGACCGGGATCGGAAATGCGACCGCGCGGCTATTCAAGGCGCATGGTGCGAGCGCGCACGTGACGGGCACGCGCGCGCGGCGCGAGGATTATTCCGCCAACGACGTGAGCGACCTTACCGGGATCCGCTATTCGCAGCTCGACCTCTCGGACCGGTCGGGCCTCGGCAATTGGCGTCCGCCGTTCGAGCGGCTCGACACGCTCGTCCTGTGTCATGCCCTCACCAAGTGGAATGGCGAGGAATATGACGAGGACGCATTCCGCGCGGTCGTCGAGGTGAACATCAATTCCGTCTTCGACTGCGCACAGCGCTTCCGGCCGATGCTGGCGGCCAGCAGCGGGACGATCATTATCGTCACCTCGCTCGCAGCGTACAGGACGATCCCCGATCAGCCTGCTTATACCGCGTCGAAGGCAGGATTGCTGGGGCTGATCCGCGCGCTGTCGATGGAATATATCAAGGACGGCATCCGCGTGAACGGGCTGGCACCCGGCCTCGTCGTCACCAAGATGGGACGCCAGAAAGGCAACATCGACACGCTGATCGGAAAGACGGTTCGCCGCATTCCGATGAAGCGAACCGCCACGCCGGACGAAATGGCCGGGCCGATCCTGTACCTGGCCTCACCCCTGTCCAGCTATGTGATCGGCCAGACGCTCATCGTCGATGGGGGCCTGAGCCTCACGTCCTGACATCGACCGGCTGTGCACGTGGCGCCGGGCGCCGCCGCGGTCAGCGCCCGAGATCCTTGGCCAGCTCGGTCTGCAAGTGGCGGGCCGAGACCTCGTTGCGGCCGTAGCGAAAATGACCGTTGGGCCATGCCGTCGCATTTTCCTGAATCCAGGTTTCCATCGGCCAATCCTCGTTGACCGCCGCGTTCTCCAGGATGTCCCAGCTCTTGTTGATCCGCTCTTCCATTTCCGGGGTCAGGATGTCGGGTCGCGCGAACAGGCGGATATGGATCGTCGATTCGGCCGGGTTCGCCGATGGCCAGACCGTCCAGAATTCGACATGATCCGGCGCTGCGGCCATCAGCGCATTGGGATAGAGGAGCATGATTGAGGCGACGTACTTGGTGCTCGAGATCAAATCGGCGCCTTCCTCGACCAACTTCTTCAACCGCGTGCGCGGCGTGAAGAGACGGCCGTGCTTGCCGAACGCCCGGAACACGGCGACGTTGGTCAGCGTGCGCGAACCGACATTGCCCGGACCGGGATGCAGATACTGGGCGTGCAGGCTGTCGACCGCGCCGTCGACCACCAGCTTCCAGTTGATCGGAACGGTGAAGGTGCGGTCGATATAGATCGAGGAGTCCGCGATGCGCCAAGGCGCGAGTTGGGCTTCGACCTCGGGTCCGAAGAAATCCTCGACCCGCCGCTCGGCCTCGCCGGAGAAATCGACGAAGATCATGCCGTGATAGACCTCGGTCTTGATCTTCTTGAGGCCAGTGCACCCGTAATCGACCGGACCGTAGGTCCGCTCGTAGGATAGCGGTCGCAACGCGCCGTCTTCCGCACCGAACGACCAGCCGTGATACTGGCACATGAAGATCCACTTGTGGCCGGCTTCCTTCTGCTCGACGCGGCCGCCGCGATGCGGGCACATGTTGCGGAACGCGCCGATCGTCCCGTCCTTCTTGTGCGTGATCAGCAGGTTCATGCCGAAGATCAATCGCGTGATGAAATCGCCGGGATTGGGCAGTTCCGAAACGTGCCCCACCATCAACGGATAGGTCTTGAGCAGCGCGATCTCCTCCGCCGCACGCTTGGGACAGGTGAAGTCGGAAATGGGAACCAGCATCTCGTCGTCGAGCATGTCGGTGGAGTTGGTGCGAATGTGGTCGATGAGACGCGACGTGACCTCGTCGTCCAACTCGATCGGGGATTCCAGCACGGCCATCTCGTCCTCCTGATGCGTTTTGGAGCCGGAGCCTGATCCCCGGGACAGGGCACATGCCGGCGTTGCAGCCAGTAACCAAACATCGTTTGATTATTATGTCAACGGGCTTATTGCGTGCAACTTGCGTTTATTCGACGCGGTGCGCGCGCGGTGGCGAGCACGTGGCGTGGCTTGCAATTAGGGGGTTTTCCCGGCAGCGCCTGGCTGGCAGGCACAAGCCAGACGGTCCCGGCCGATGCTAAGGAATGGCGAATGGTGCGACCGAAGGTCCCGCTGCTGACGGTGGATACGGTGATCCTGGCTGCGGTCGAGTTGCTCGAAGCGGACGGCCACCAGCACTTCAGCCTGCGCAACCTCGGCGCGAAGCTCAACGTCAATTCCGCCTCGATCTATCATCACTTCCTCAACAAGGAAGAGATTCTGATGGCCGCGGTGCGCTACACCTTGCGCGAGATCGCGCTCCCGCCCGCGAGTGACGACTGGAAGGATTTCGTCTGCGCTTCCTCCATCGCCTATCGGCGGTTGCTGGTCGCCAAGCCCTTTCTCATTCCAATCATGCTGAGCGGCGTGCGGCCGACGACGAGAGCCTATGCGATCGTCGATACCATGCTCACCGACGCCGGGATTCCGGACCAATGGCGGCCGGAAATCCTGCACACCCTCGACAATTCCGTCGTCGCGTCGGCCGCGGTGTCGGTCAACGCCGCCAAATTCAACCTGGACGGCGGACAGACGCATATCGACCATGAAGCGCTGCTCACCGCGGTCCTGCGGCTCCAGATGCAGGAAATGGAGAGGCAGTTCGCCCAGCATGCGAGCCTTGGCGCCGCTCGACGCAGCCGCCGGAGTTAAGCGCCACCACCTTGTCGACGCGGTCGGCAATATCCGCGGTGTCGCCAGTCCGGCGCCCGTTCCTTGTCGCCGTGATTTTCATTTTCGCACGGATGGGCGAGTTTCGCACAATCCCCCTTGATTAATCAACCAAACGCTGTTTGGTATGAGCATCAGAAGAACGATGTGGAGGGGCGGCGTGGATCGTCAGGAGAACGCACAAGGCGGAACCAACACCTCCGGCCGCGGCGCAAACTGGCTGGGTCGCCTGCTCGCGATTCTCCTGTTTATCGCGGCAATCGGACTGGCCTGGGGTGGCGTGACCTTGCTCGCGCTCGGCGGCTCGCCGGCCTATCTGATCCAGGCGCTAATGCTCGCCGTGACGGCCTTTCTCTGGTGGCGTGCAAACCGATTGGCGCCGTATGTCTATGGCGGGTTCGTAGTGCTACTCGGCGTGTGGGCGCTGTGCGAGACGGGGCTCGATGCCTGGGCGCTCCTGCCGCGGCTGGGGATATTCTACGGGTTCGGCCTGGTCATGCTCTTGCCGGCTGCCCGCCGAAACCTCTGGCGCGGCCCGGACATTGCGAAACGCGCGCGCTCGCTCGCGGGTGCGTCGATCGTCCTGTTCGCCGTCGCCGTCCCGGCGGTAGCCCTCGCCTTCGGCACGGCGACGATCCGGGACACCTCGGTCGATCCGGCGGCCATCGCCTCGCACAAGGGCAGCGGCGACGACTGGACCGCGGTCGGCGGGACATCGAGCGGAACGCGCTTTTCCGAGCTCGACCAGATCTCACCACAAAATGTCGGCAAGCTGCAGCGCGTGTGGAGCTACAGTTTCCACCAGAGCGCGTCCGGCGGGCTGGAAGTCACCCCGATCAAGATCGACGACACCGTCTATGCATGCGACGACACCAATCGCATCGCGGCGATCGACGCGGAGACGGGACAGCAGAAATGGCTGTTCGATCCCCATGTCGATCTCGCCAAGGGTGCCTATCGCCATTGCCGGGGCGTCGGCTACGCGAAGATTCCCGGCGCGAGCGGGTTTTGCGCGGAGCGCATCTACACCGCCACGGTCGACGCGCGGCTGATCGCGATCGACGCGAAGGACGGGCGGCGCTGCCCGGACTTCGGGACCGGCGGCGACGTCGATACCCTCGAAGGCCTGGGCCAAGTGCTCAGAGGCTATTACTGGTACAATTCCGCGCCTAACGTGTTCGACGGCAAGGTCATTGTCAGCGGCACCGAGGTCGACAACCAATATTGGGGACAGCCGTCCGGCGTGATCCGCGCGTACGACGCCGTCACCGGCAAGCTGGCATGGGCGTACGATGTCGGCGCGCCTGATCGCATCGGTGCACCGCCGGCCGGACAGATCTACACACGCGCGACGCCCAATGCCTGGGCGCAGATGTCGTTCGATCCGGCCTTGGGGCTGCTCTATGTCGGCACGGGCAATGCGACTCCGGACTATTACGGCGCGCAGCGCCGCAAGATCGACGACGAGATTTCCAGCTCGATCATGGCGCTCGATATCAAGACCGGGCGCCGCAAGTGGCTGTTCCAGATCGCGCACCACGATCTTTGGGACTATGATGTCGGCTCCCAGCCCGTGCTGTTCGACCTGCCCGGCCCGGACGGCAAGCCGATCCCCGCGATCGTCCAGCCGACCAAACAGGCCCGCTTGTTCCTGCTCAACCGCGCTACGGGACAGCCGATCGGAGGGATCGAGGAGCAGCGCGTACCCCTGGCCGGCCCTGCCGCGGGCGAGCGCGTTTCCCCCACCCAACCGATGCCGCTCGCGCTCCCGAATCTGGCGGGCCCGCAGCTCACCGAACGGAAGATGTGGGGCCTGACGCCGTTCGACCAATTGTGGTGCCGCATCAAGTTCCGGCAAGCCCGCTACGACGGCCCCTATACACCGCCCGGGGTGACGCCGAGCATCACCTTCCCAGGCTATCTGGGCGGGATGGACTGGGGCGGCGCCTCGATCGACACTGATCGGCTGGTCCTGGTGGCCGCCAGTTCCTACGTTCCGAACTATACCCAGCTCATTCCGCGGGCGCAGGCCAGGGGTGCCTACCCGATGAGCGAAGGCCGCGACGGCCTGACGGCGCTGGTGGGCATCAACGCCATGGCCGGCACGCCGTTCGCCCTTTCGACCAAGCCGTTCCTGTCGCCGCTATCTGTGCCCTGCACCCAGCCGCCCTGGGGGCGGTTGCACGGGGTCGACCTGAAAAGCGGCAAGCTGCTCTGGTCCCGTCCGCTGGGCACCGGACGGGACAACGGTCCCTTTGGCATCGCCTCCCACCTTCCCCTTACCATCGGTGCGCCGGCACTGGGCGGCGCACTGGTCACGCGCAGCGGGTTGAGCTTCGTCGGAGCGAGCACCGACAGGACGTTCCGTGCGTTCGAAACCGCAACCGGCAAGCTGCTATGGCAGTCCATCCTACCCTATTCCGGCAATGCCACGCCGATCAGCTACCGCAGCAAGGCAAGCGGCCGCCAGTTCGTGATCATCGCGGCAGCCGGACATTCCGGTCTGGCGACTGCGACCGGCGACCAGATCGTCGCCTACGCTTTGCCCGAAGGACGATAAGCCAGAGATCAAGCGAGGGAAAGGAGTGTCATGCGCCGGGAGGGATGTTTCAACCTCGTCTACGATTATGACGATGAATGCGTGCGCCACGCGCCCGAGGACGGCCGCGAATGGGCCAGTATCAACGGCGGCGGGCCCTTTCCCGACATGGTCGGTCCGATGTTCGTGACCTATGACGACCTCCTGCCCAACGAGCCGGCGCGTTTCGGGCTGCGCGTCCAGAAGCACCATTGCAACGCGGTCGATGTCACGCATGGCGGCATGCTGGCGACGTTCGCGGATACCGCGCTCGCCCAGGGCCTGCTGTCGATGAATGACGTGGGCTTCAATACGCCCACCATCAATCTCAGCGTCGACTATCTCTCCGGCTCGGTGCTGGGCGAGTGGCTCGAAAGCCGCGTGATCATCAGCCACCGCACGCGTCGCATGGCCTTCATGTCCGCGACGATTGTCGCGGACGAGCGCCCGGTGCTGCGTGTGACGGGCCTCTTCAAGACATTCCCGCGCGACCAGTGAGCCGGGCAACACCAGAGACACGACCGGCCCCGGCCAGCGAAGCGAGAACGGAATACGCGATGAGAAGCATGACGCTCTACAGCACCTTCAACTTCTGGGTGACGCGCTCGCCGGATCGGCTGGCCGTTAAGACTCCGGCGCGATCCGCCACGTGGCGCGAGCTCGAAAATGCGAGCGCCGCCATCGCGGCCGGTCTCGCCGAACTAGGCGTGGGTCACGGCGATGCCGTCGGCCTGATGCTGCACAACGGGCTCGATTTCATCGAATCGCTGCTCGCGGTGCAGCGTCTGGGCGGCCGCGCGACGCTTCTCAACTACCATTTCACGCCGCGCGAACTGGTCCATCCGATTTCGGACGCCGCGATCGGCGTCGTGATCACCGAACCGGAGCACGTTGCGCAGCTCGATCTCGCGCGGGAACAGTTTCCCCGCCTGCATGTCATCCTGACGGGCACGGGCGGAGCCGATGCCGTCACACTGGACCAGTTGCGCGCGCGTGGCGGCTCGGCCCCGGTTGCCGAGGGCGACGAAAACGACACGGCTCTGATCTGTTATTCCTCGGGGACCACCGGCTTCCCCAAGGGCGTGATGCTGAGCCATCGCAATATTCGCGAAGGCTACCTTGCCACCGCAATTCCTTGCGGCTTTACCCCCAACGATCGCGTCCTCATCTCCGCGCCGCTTGTCTATACGTGGGGCGTTTCGCAATATTTGCGCGAGTCTCTGCTGCCGGGAATCACGGCGACGATCGTCGATCCCTCCGCCGGCATTGATGAGCTGATCGATCGCCTGATCGCGGACAAGATTACCTTGTGGTCCGCGGTCCCGGTATTCTTCGAGCGGATCGCGGCGAGCCCCCGCTTTGCCGGAGCCGATTTCTCCAATCTGCGGCACTGCGTGAGCGGCGGCTCTTCACTTCATCTGCTGCAGCAATGGCAAGGCAAGGGCGTGCCGCTGACCCAAGCCTTCGGCATGACCGAGACCGGCGGCGGTCACGTCGCCATGTTGCCGGTCGAATACGCCAGGGAGCGGATCGGCTGGGCAGGCCGGCCGTTGCTCGGCGTTGAAATGCAGATCGCCGATGATGAGGGGAATTTCCTGCCGCCAGATACCGAGGGAGAGATCCTGGTGTCCGGGCCGATGGTGATGTTGGGCTATCTCAACAATCCCGAGGAAACGGCAAAGGCGATATTCGGCAACTGGCTCAGGACCGGTGACGTCGGCATCATGGACGATCAGGGTTTTCTGAAGGTCACCGGCCGCAAGAAGGACATGCTGCGATCCGGCGGAATCAACGTCTACCCGGCTGAGCTTGAGCGTATTCTGGCGGGCATCCGGGGTCTCGGGGAATTCGCAATTATCGGCGTGCGCGATGAAAAATGGGGTGAGGTGCCCATGATCATCACCAACGATCCCGAAGAACCGGATATCGAGGCGCTGGCCGCGCGCTGCCTTGCTGATTTGGCCGGTTTCAAACGCCCGAAATACCTCCACCGTTACGGCCGCCCTCTTCCACGCACACTGTCGGGCAAGATCATGAAGCAGGCGTTGCGCGCGGAATTCTCCGATCCGCCTGAAGGCGTGACCGTGCTCAGCTTCCGGTCGTGAACCGCACCATGCCCGCGCCTGGATAGCCGGCCACGCAGCATCTGCCCGTATTCCACGTCATTCCAATTCGCCGCGAGGATCCTTTGGCCAGCTACGACTTTCTCAAATCCGTCACCGTGATCGAGGTCGCGCAACTCGGTATGGATGCCCTGGGTGGATATCTTGCCGATATGGGCGCGCGGGTGATCAAGATCGAGGCGTTGCCCGATGGCGACCCGATCCGCTTTGCCGGCGATTACGCGGTCGGCTCCGGCAGCGGCATCGGCTTTCTGCATCTGCGGTGGAATCGGGGAAAGCAGAGCCTCGGCCTGAATTTGCGCAACTCGGAAGGGGCGGCGCTGTTTCGCACCTTGGCGGCGCAGGCCGATATCGTGATCGAAGGGTTGAAGGGCGGCGCGTTCGACCGGCTCGGGCTCGGCTATGACGTTTTGCGGCAAGACAATCCCAAGCTCGTATATTGCTCGCTGTCGGGGCTCGGGCGGGAGGGACCCTATCACGAGTTGCGCTCGCATGCCGTCGCCTATGACGCTTTTGCCGGCCTGTTGCCGCAGGATACCGAAAGCCCGGCACCGGCGATCGGCGAGTTCAAGGCGCCATCGATTGGCATGCACGCACCCGGCCTTTATGCCGCTGTCGGCGTTCTCGCGGCACTCCATCGCGCCCGCGAGGAGGGCGAAGGCGCCTTGATCGAGATCGCCGCGGCGGACGCGGCGGCCAATTGGCTTCCCGACGGCGTCGATCCGTTGGTCAATGCGGATCTCTGCCAGACGCGTGACGGCTTTCTCGACAGTTCGGGACGCATGCTGAACTGGGCGCGCCTGTCGCAATATACCACGAGCGACGGCCGCACTCTGCTGCTCGAAGCGCTCGCTTGGCCGACCTGGGTCAAGTTCTGCAAGCTGCTGGGCCGCGAGGACTTGCTCGACTTGCACGAGCGAGGGCTGGATGGCGAACGCTATCACGCGCTGCTGCGCACCGAAATCGCCGCCATAATCGTCACGCGATCGCTGGAGCAGTGGATGGCGGACTTCATCGCCCACGACATTTCGGCGATGCCGGTAAACGACTTTGCCGCGCTTGCCCGCGACCCGCATTACGTCGCTCGTCACAATTGGTACGACGCCGATATTCCCGGCACCGGCACCCTCGCACTTTCCGGAACGCCGATCCGATCGGCCGGACGCGTGTTCGCGCCCGCCCTCGCGCCGGCCATGGGTGAGCACACGGACGTCGTCCTGCATGATCTGGCCGCCTTGGACGCCGATGCGATCGCGCGGCTGAAGCAACGCGGCATCGTCGCCTGAGACCGGACATCGTGACGCACTGGAACGAGAGGAAATGACGATGGCACCGGCTCCCGCAATCTTCCAGCGTCAGGCGATGCTGATCGATGGCGAATGGGTTCCCGGCTCGACCGGTGCCACGCTCACCCACGTCGATCCGTCGACCGGCCAGCTGCTCGGCCGCTTTCCCAACGCCACTGTCGAAGATGTCGATACCGCCGTGCGCGCGGCCGCCGCGGCTTTTCCCGCATGGCGCGACGCGCCGCCGCGCGTGCGGCGGGACGTGCTTCTCAAGGCCACCGATCTGCTTCGCGACAACGCTGAAGAGTTCGCCCGTATCGGGGCGATGGAAACGGGCGCGGTCTACGTCCCGGCGGGGGTCGCCCATGCCGCGGAGCATCTCGCTTATTATGCCGGCTGGGCCGACAAGATCGAGGGCAATACCGTGCCGTTCGGGGCCGGGGTGCTGAATTACGGGGTCCACGAACCCTATGGCGTGATCGGCGCGCTCAACGCCTGGAACGGCCCGCTCGCGACCGCCCTGATGAAACTCGGCGCCATCCTCGCGGCCGGAAACTGCGTGGTCATGAAGGCGCCCGACCTCGGTCCTTTCGCCACTCTGCAACTCGCGGCGCTTATGCGCGACGCCGGCCTGCCTCCGGGTGTGTTCAACGTCGTCACCGGCGACGCGGCGACCGGTGCCGCGCTCGTGGCGCATCCCGGAATCGGCAAGATCAGTTTCACCGGCGGTCTCGCCACCGCGCGCAAGGTGATGGCATCCGCGGCCGAGCGTGCCGTACCGGTGGTGAGCGAACTGGGCGGGAAGTCGGCCAATCTGATCTTTGCCGACGCCGATCTCGATCGCGCGACCGCCATGGCCGCGCAGTTCGGCTGCCTCACCCATGCCGGCCAGGGCTGCATGCTGCCGACCCGCTTGCTCGTCGCGAACGAGGTCTATGACGAAGTCGTCGAACGTATCCTCGCCAAGGTCCGCGCCGCCAAGATCGGCGATCCCTTCGCTCCCGGTACCAGCTACGGGCCGATGATCACCGAAGCGGCGCTCGACCGCGTCCGCACCGTCATCACCGATGCACGGCAGCGCGGCGACGGGACATTGCTGTGCGGCGGCGAACGGCTCGGCGGCGATCTCGCATCCGGCTTCTTCCTGTCGCCCGCCGTCTTCGGCGACGTCGACAATCGTAGTCCGCTCGCACAGGAGGAAGTGTTCGGGCCGGTTTTGGCCATCGTCCGCTTCGGCAGCGAAACGGAGGCGATCGCGATGGCGAACGACACCGCGTATGGCCTGGCCGGCTACGTCCATACCCGCGATCTCGACCGGGCCCACCGCGTCGCCTCGCGCCTGGAGGCGGGCTATATCGGCGTCAACGCGTTCCCGCCGCTCCCCGCGCAAGCGCCGTTCGGGGGCTTCAAGCAGAGCGGCTTCGGCCGCGAAGGCGGGCGCCACGGCATCGAGGAATTCCTGCGCTTCAAGAACATCTATGTCGAGCTGGCGAGCTAGCGCGGCGTGAACCCGATCCACACACCCCTCGTCCGGCACAGGCGCTGGTCGCCGAGCGGGCCTACCGGCATGAGAAGGACACCGACATGATCGAGCCCGGCCCCGACCCCCAAGCCGTGCGCAAATCCAGCTCGTGGCGGATATGGCTGATCGCACTCCTGTTGGGGGCTTGCTATGCTCTGGCCTATCTCGATCGCCAGATCATCAGTCTGCTGATCAAGCCCATCAAGGCTTCGCTCGACGTCAGCGATACCGAGTTCGGATTGCTTCAGGGCGTGAGCTTCTCGCTCTTCTTCGTCATCACGACCTATCCGCTGGCCTGGCTTGCGGATCGGACGCGACATTCCTGGGTGATGGCCGGCAGCGTCGCCGGCTGGAGCCTCATGACGATGACCAGCGGGCTTGCGCATTCCTTCACCCAGTTGATGTTCTCGCGCATCGGTGTCGCGGTCGGCGAAGCGGGGCTGACGCCGGCGGCACAAGCCACGCTCGGCGAGCGGTTCGACCGCCGCCCGCTAGCGGTCGCGACGTCGCTATTCATGCTCGCGCCGTTCGTCGGCGGGGGGCTCGCCTTGTCGGTCGGAGCGGCACTCTACACCTGGGCGCAACATTTGCCTGCGACGTCTCTTCCGACCCGGATGGGTATTCAAGCCTGGCAACTCGTCTTCCTGATCGTCGGCGCCTTCGGCCTCATTCCGGCGGCATTGCTTCTGCTCATCAACGATCGCCGCCAGAACAAGGCCGCCGCGAGCGACGAGGTGAGGATCAGCGAAGTGTTCGCGCTGTTTCGCCGCGAGTGGCGCATCTTCATGCTCTACCCGATCGCCATGGCGTTCGTCATGGTCGTGCTGGCGAGCTACGTGACGTGGCTGCCGGCGCAGATCATGCGCTCCAAAGACGTCGGCGAGGCGCAGATCGGCGCCTTGTTCGGACCCGTCTACGTCATTGCCGGCGTCACCGGTACCTTACTTGCCGGACTGATCGTCGCGGTGCGCGGCGGCCCCAATCCGGTACGCACCGTGTTGCTGTACATTCTCACCGTCCTCTCGTTGCTCTGGCCGCTGTCGATCCTGGGCCAGCTCGTCAGCTCGCTGACCGCCGAGTTGACGATCATGGGGATGGCGCTGTTCCTGATCAGCTCGGTCACGAGTCTATCGGGCCTGACCTATCAGTATCTGACCCCACAGCGCCTGCGCGCGCAGGCGATGGCGATCATGGCCATGATCACCGCTCTGGCGGGAACGGGGCTGGGCCCGGTCCTCGCCGGATTTCTCAGCGATCATCTGCAGGGCTCGCGCTATCCGTTATCGACGGCGCTGGCGCTGATCGGCGCCGTATGCGTTCCCTGCGCGCTGACCTTGATGGGCCTCGTGCTGCGCGAGCACCAGCGCCGCCGTCTCGACCTGAAGCTGCCGGTCGACGACCCCGCCCATCACTGGGCGGTGAGCCCTCCGTCGACGGCCAGTTCCGCGCCGGTGATATAACTGGCATCAGGTGATAGCAGAAAGACGATCGCGGCGCCGAGTTCGGACGGCGCCGCCGTTCGGCCGAGCGGAACGGCCGCGGCGGCTGCGGCCGATGCCGCGGGGTCGGCCTTGCGGACTTCGATCTGGATGTCGGTTTCGGTAACCCCGGGATGGATCGAGTTCACCCGAATATTCTGCGGCGCCGCTTCGATCGCCAGCGTCTTGGTCATCAGGCGAACCCCACCTTTGGTGGCCGAATAGGCGGTCGTGCGTGGCATCCCGACCAGGCCGGCGGCCGAGGATATGTTGACGATCGCGCCGCCCCGGCCTTGCGCGCGCATCTGCGCGATCGCCGCACGGCAGCCCAGAAAGACCCCGGTGAGATTGACGTCGATCTGCTTGCGCCACGCGGCCATCTCCGCCGCCTCGATCCGCTGCAAGAGGCAGATCCCGGCATTGTTCACCAGGCCATCGAGCGAACCGAACCGCGACACCGTGCGTTCGATCGCCCCCTGCCACTGCGCTTCGTCGGCGACGTCGAGAACGAGCCCCTGAGCATCCCCTCCATCGGCCCGTAGCTCGTGCGCCCGTTGCTCGACCTGATCGCTATCGATATCGGTCAAGGTCACGGAGGCGCCTTCGGCTGCGAGCCGGGATGCGGTCGCGAAGCCGATCCCGTTGCGCGAGGCGGCGCCGGTGACCAGCACGGACATTCCTGTGAAGCGCGGTGCAGGCATTGGCATGGAAAAGAGTCTCCGATCAGTCCTGAAAGCAAGGTGCGGCGCACCAGGTCGATGCGCGACCCCGCGCCGGCTGCCATCCCGCGAGCGTCAGCGCTCGCCGCGACCGGCCCGCGCGGTACGATGCCAGAGCCTCCGAAGCACAGATTGTTCGATTATCGCTCATATGTGCAGAATGTGCGTTGCACGGCTGCGCGAGTCAATCGACTGCGCGCAACGCGCAGCGCCTGTCCCTCGTAATCACGATATCTTCGCGTTGTCCGATATTCGCACGAATGGTCGATAACGCTTGACATCGAGCTTCGTCAAACCGGAAAAGAGCACGACGACATCGCCATGATCGACAAGACACGCACCACCGCAGCCGAGGCGATCGCCGACATTTCCGATGGCGCGACGGTCATGATCGGCGGATTTGGCACCGCGGGGATGCCGAACGAACTGATCGACGCCTTCATCGCGCGCGGGGTCGGCGATCTCACCATCATCAACAACAATGCCGGCAACGGCGAGACGGGGCTCGCCGCGTTGATCAAGGCGGGCCGGGTCCGCAAGATCGTCTGCTCGTTCCCCCGCCAGACGGACTCGCACCATTTCGACGCCCGCTACCGCGCTGGCGAGATCGAGCTCGAACTCGTCCCGCAAGGCAATCTCGCGGCGCGAATCCAGGCAGCGGGGGCCGGCCTCGGAGCGATCTTCACGCCGACCGGATTCGGCACCGCGCTCGCCGCCGGCAAGGAAACCCGTCGGATCGGGGGGCAAGACTATGTGCTCGAATATCCGCTGCATGCCGACTACGCGCTGATCAAGGCGCATAGGGGCGATCGCTGGGGCAATCTCGTCTACCGCAAGACCGCGCGCAACTTCGGGCCGATCATGGCGATGGCGGCGAAGACCACGATTGCGCAAGTCGATGAGATCGTGCCCCTGGGTGCTCTCGATCCGGAAGTCGTGGTTACGCCGGGTATCTTCGTCCAGCGTGTCGTCGCGGTTCCGTCCCGACCGGAGGACAAATGATGCAGCGACTTACGCGCGACCAGATGGCGATGCGGGTCGCACGCGACATCCCCGAAGGCGCGTACGTGAATCTCGGCATCGGTCTGCCGACCAAGGTCGCCGACTTCTTGCCGGCCGACCGGGAAGTCCTATTGCAGAGCGAGAACGGACTGCTCGGAATGGGGCCCGCACCCGTCAAGGGCAGCGAGGATTGGGACCTCATCAATGCGGGCAAGCAAGCCGTGACGTTGCTGACCGGGGGAAGCTACTTCCATCATGCCGACAGCTTCGCGATGATGCGTGGCGGCCATATCGACATCTGTGTGCTGGGCGCGTTCCAGGTATCGACGACCGGCGATCTGGCGAATTGGCATACCGGCGAGCCGGGCGCGATCCCGGCGGTCGGCGGTGCGATGGATTTGGCGATCGGCGCGAAGCGCACCTTCGTGATGATGGAACTGCTCACCAAAGAGGGAGCGAGCAAGCTCGTCGATGCGTGCACCTACCCGCTGACCGGCCTGGGTTGCGTGTCCCGGGTCTACACCGACCTCGCGGTGTTCGATATCGGTCCCGGCGGCGCGAGCGTCGTCGAGATGACCGAAGGTCTCACGATCGACGGACTTCGCAACCTCACGGGCGTGGCGCTATCCGCCGCCGGCGCTGCGGCCATATGACGGGAGCGCCACATGGAGCGATATGACGCTCTGATCGTGGGCGCGGGCCATGGCGGCGCGCAATGCGCGATCACGCTCCTGCAAGCGGGCTTTACCGGCAGCATCGCGATGATCACCGACGAACCCGACCTGCCCTACGAACGTCCGCCGCTCTCCAAGGATTATCTGGCGCGCGAGAAGCCGTTCGACCGTATTCTGCTTCGCCCCCCGGCGTTCTGGACAGAGCGCAACATCGCCATTCTGACCAATCGACGCGTCGTCGCGGTCGACCCCGATGCGCGGATGGTGACCGACGCGTCCGGCCGTACGATCGGCTATGGCGACCTCGTCTGGGCGGCAGGTGGCAGCGCGCGGCGGTTGGGCTGCGCAGGCGGCGATCTCGCCGGCGTCCATACGATCCGCACCCGGGCCGATGTCGACACGCTGGAATCCGAACTCGCAGCGGTACGCCGCGTCGCGGTGATCGGCGGGGGCTACATCGGACTGGAAGCGGCCGCGACACTGACCAGGCTCGGAAAGCCGGTGGTATTGCTCGAGGCGCTCGATCGTGTGCTCGCGCGCGTTGCGGGCGAACCGCTTTCGCGCTTTTTCGAGGCCGAACATCGCGCGCACGGCGTCGAGCTACGGTTGGGGATCGGGGTCGAGCGGCTGCTCGGGCATGACGGACGGGTGAGCGGCGTGAGGCTTGCCGATGGCGAGGAGATTGCTGCCGACATGGTCGTGGTCGGGATCGGCATCGTGCCCGCGGTCCTCCCCCTCATCGAAGCCGGGGCCGCAGGCAGCAACGGGGTCGACGTCGATCCGCTGTGCCGTACGTCGCTGCCGCATATCTTCGCGATCGGCGACTGCGCCGCGCACGAGAACCGCTTTGCCGACGGGGCGCGCATCCGGCTCGAATCCGTGCAGAATGCCAACGATCAGGCGAATGTCGCGGCGCGCGCGATCCTGGGCGGTGAACAGCATTATGATGCTGTGCCCTGGTTCTGGTCCAACCAGTTCGATCTGAAGCTCCAGACGGTGGGCCTGTCGACCGGACATGACGACGCGATCGTGCGCGGTGATCCTGTGACGCGATCCTTTTCCGTGATCTATTGCCGCGAGGAGCGCGTCATTGCCCTCGACTGCGTGAACATGACACGAGACTATGTCCAGGGGCGCAAGCTGGTGATCGACGGCGCACGCATCGCGCGCGGGGGCCTCGCCGATACCGCGGTATCTCTCAAGGATTTGTTGGCGGGCGCGTGACGGGCGCGTGGACAACGCCGCCGACGTGCATTTCGGCGTCGCGGCGCGAAGGAGAGGAAGATGAGAATCCGGTGTTCCCGGTGCGGCCGCAGCGCCGAGGTGCCAAGCGAGCCGGGCGCCGTGAACGACAACGAGGATTCGCTGACATTCGAGCCGCCGGAAGGATTTCGCAAGGTCGTGATGGGGCCGCAGGCGACGACCGTCTATCTCTATTGCGTCGCGTGTGGTGCGCCAGCCGAGCTGGACCGCGTGACATAGGCCGCTTGCACCAGACGTCCGGCGAGTCGGCGCGATCAAGAGAGATAGAGAGCCGACAGGCCGCCCCATCTCCCGGGCGCGCCACTGGCGAACGTGGAGGATTTACCCTGCAAACAGCCAAAACGGCAAATATGCGGGGTAAAAATGGCCATCATCCCGTTCACGGACGAACAACTGCGCGTCATCGTCAATCTCGACCAGGCCTATCAGGTCTGGATGGAGACGCTGCGCACGCTGAACAATCTCCCGTACAATATGCGGATCAAGGAAGTATCCGGCCGGGAATATCTCTACGAAGTCACCGACCGGCTCGGCTCGACGAAGAGCAAGGAGTCGCTGGATGCCGAGAAACAAACCGAGTTCGACGCCTACAAGGCCGAGAAGGCCGACCTGAAGGAGCGTCTGGCCGGGAGCAAGGCGACGCTCATACGCTCGGCGTGATGGCGATAACCCAAGGCGAAAACCGCGGAACGGACGCGGGGCACGTGGCATACGTGTCGCCACACACCGCAACAATGCAGCCTTGCCAACCACTGCAAGGTCTTTCTCGCCGCATCCGGTCTGTTGACTTGGTCAGCGGCGAAATCTATAGCCAAAAAATGAGCGACATTCGCCCAATTGGTCGATAATAGACCGTTTGAAGTCAGCGGCGGAACGGGGGGACAATCTCTCGGACCGACACGGCAAAGCGATACAGAAGGCGCGTATACGCCCGCAGACATGGAGAAGGGTGATGGATAGCCCATGGTTTGAAGGTCGCGATCCGGGCGCGATCCCTTTGGCCGAATTCGACATGGCCAGTCCTGCACTTTATCCGCACCAGTTGCACTGGCCGTTCTTCGAGCGGCTGCGCGCCGAGGATCCGGTCCATTATTGCGAGAAGAGCGCGGTCGGCCCCTATTGGTCGGTCACCAAGTACAAGGACATTCTCGAGGTTGACAGCAACCACAAGGCCTTCACGTCGGTTGCTGCGACCAGCCTCGAACAGCAGAACCTGATCGGCGTGGACGAGAATTCGGTCCAGGCCGGCGGCTTCATCGTCACCGACCCGCCGCTCCACGACGAGCAGCGCAAGATCTTCAGCCCCGCGCTGGCGCCCGGGAACCTCGCGACCTTCGAGGCCCTGATCCGCGAACGCGCCCGGCAGACGCTCACCGCATTGCCGATCGGCGAGGAATTCGACTGGGTCGAGCGGGTGTCGATCGAACTCACCTCGATGATGCTGGCGACAATGTTCGGCTATCCGATCGAGGAGCGCAGCCAGCTGAAATACTGGTCGGACGTCGTCGCGGGCACGCCCGGCGACGGGATCGTGGAATCGTGGGAGCAGCGCGACCAGGAACTGAAGAACTTCGCCGCCCGGTTCGTCGCGCTTCGCGAGGAACGCCGCCATCAGGAGCCGCAGACCGACCTGATCTCGATCCTGGTGCATTCGCCGCTGGGATCGCAGATGAGCGACGTCGAGTTCGTCTCGAACGCGATCCTGCTCCTGGTCGGCGGCAACGACACCACCCGCAACACGATGTCGGGCGGTCTGCTTGCGCTGCACAACGACCCGGAACAATGGGCCAAGCTGAAGGCCAATCCGGCGCTGGTCGCGACCATGGTCCCGGAAACGATCCGCTATCAGACCCCGGTCATGTATCAGGGCCGCATCGCCACCCAGGATTACGGATTGGGCGGCAAGACGATCCGCAAGGGTGACAAGGTCGCCATGTGGTACATTTCCGGCAATCGCGACACCGACGCGATCGCCGATCCCGATCGCTTCATCATCGACCGCCCCAACCCGCGGCAGCATCTGTCGTTCGGGTTCGGCGTGCACCGCTGCCTCGGCAATCGCCTCGCCGAAATGCAGCTGCGCGTACTCTGGGAAGAGATCATGGCGCGCAACTGGGCACGCATCGAGGTCACCAAGCCCGTCAAATACGCCTATTCCTCGATGTTCCGCGCCATCAACAAGATGACCGTGCGCATCCACGCCTGATCCACGCTCTGCCCAAGGATATTAGGATGCCCAAGATTACGTTCATCGAAGCGGATGGTGTCGAGCACATCGTGGCCGTCGCCGAAGGCACCACTGCGATGCAGGCGGCGCTCCACAACGCGGTGCCCGGCATCGAAGGAGCTTGCGGCGGCCAGGCGGCTTGCGCAACCTGCCATGTGTTCGTCGATCCGGCATGGCTGTCGGTGACCGGCCCGGCGGAATCGGAAATCGAAACGGGTATGTTGCAACTGGCTGAGGAGGTTCGGCCGAACAGCCGGCTGGCCTGCCAGATCACGCTGACCGCCGATCTCGACGGCTTGGTTTTACGCATGCCGGAAAGCCAGTTCTAGGCTGGCGTTCGACCCGTGCGTTACGCCGAGACCGGCCGGATTGTCATTCGCGGACTCGGGCGCGGGCGACATCGCCGCGCGGGTAGCGTATAGCGAGGAGAGTGTGATGTCGGAAATGCACGAGGATCTGATCCTCCATCGCGCGAAGGCGGTGCGCCAGGCCCGGACCGATATGATGCGCGCTCTCCAGACGCGCGCCAATCATGATGCCGCCTTGGACTGCACAGCTTTCGGTGGCGCATGAGCCCCCCCGGTTCGGTCGCGCATGGCGCGGGGTGACGTAACCGTTCCGACCGGCAACACAATAGAATAAGCCTGTATTTTCAGGCGCGGCGTCGCCGGGTATGACGTCGGCGATGCGCGGCTACGATCCGTTCGAGGACTTGGCGTCCACTCCGTTGAGCGACGTCGCGGCAATCCGCGCGATGCTCGTCGCCGCCGCGCGCGACGGCGAGGCGCTGAGCTATACGGATGCGCTCGCGCGGCTGGGGCACCGCTTCACCCGGCCCAAGATGCGCGCCTTCTGCCGCGCGCTCGACGCGATCGACGAGGCCGGGCAAGCGGCGGGCGAACCGGGGCTGGCGGCGCTGGTAGTGCGCGAATCCGACCGGCTGCCTGGCCAGGGCTGGTGGGTCGCCCGCTCTGCGGCTTGCGACTATACGGGCGCGTGGACCGGCGCGGAGGCCACGGCCTTCGTGCGCGGCGAGCAGCAGCGTGCGTTCGATTTCTGGGCGGCCTAGAAGGCGAAGGATTGCTGGTTGGAAGTTGCGGCGGGCGCCGCCTCGCCTGCGGGCGTCACGCCTTCCAGCGCCAGCATCCTGACCTTGGCGTTCGAGCCGCCGGGTGCCGAGAACCCGCCCACCTTGCCGCCCGCCGCCAGCACGCGGTGGCAGGGCACGATCAATGGCACGGGGTTGCGCGCCATCGCCTGGCCGACGTCGCGCGCCATTTCCGGCCCTGCGCCGAGCGCTTTTGCGACCGCGCCATAGGTCGTGGTCTCGCCCCAGCCGAGCTGGCGGATATGGGCATAGACGCGCGCGAAGAACGGCTCTTGTTCACCGAGTTCGACCGGCACTTCGCGGAAATCGATCGCCTCGCCCGCGAAATAGCGCTTCGCCCGCACGATCACCTCCGCCACCACCTTGGGCGGATCGGCCACGATGGCTTCCGGCAGGCGACACAGCAATGCGCTTTCCGCCGACTGGGGCGAGGACGCCGGCAGCCGCAAGGCGGTGACGCCCGCCCCGTTCCAGCCGATCGCCGCGAAGCCGTGCGCGGTCTCGAAGACGTGATAGCGATTCATCGGCTTGCCTATAGCGCACCTTCCAACACCAGCAGATGCCGTTTCGCCTCTAGCCCGCCGGCAAAGCCCGTCAGCGCGCCGTTCGATCCGATCACGCGGTGGCACGGCGCGACGATCGAGATCGGGTTGCGCCCGTTCGCCGCGCCCACCGCGCGCGAGGCGCTGGGGCGGCCGAGTTGCTCGGCGATCGCGCCATAGCTGCGCGTCTCGCCGAACGGGATGGTCAGCAGCGCATGCCAGACGCTTTTCTGGAAATCGGTGCCGTGGAAATCGAGCGGCAGATCGAAGGCCCGAAGCTCTCCCGCGAAATAGGCGCGCAATTGCGTCTCGGCCTCGACCAGGACCGGATGATCGGGATCTTCGACCAGCGGTCCGAGCGGCACGCGCGCCGGATCGTCATTCTCCCACAGGATCGCCACCAGCCCCGTATCGCTTGCGACCAGGGTCAGCATGCCGACCGGCGAGGACATCGTGCGGGTGGAATAAGTCATGGCTCGCTCCTTCTTCACGCCATGACATAGATGCGCATCCGCCCCAATGCCTCCTGCGCCTTGCGCTCAAAGGCAAAAAGAACGGCGCAGAACCCGAAGCCTCCGCGCCGCCCGTTCAGCGGGTCAGTTGCGCTCAGCGCCAGTGGCGATAGTGGTGATAGCCACCGCGCCAGCCGTAACCGCGATAGTAGCGCGGATAGGCATAATACCGCGGATACGCGTAGTAGCGAGGGCCGTCGTAATAATAGACCGGCGGCGCGTCGTAATAATAATCGTCGCGATAATAGCGCGGATGGTCGCTGGCGATCGCCGCACCCACGGCGAGGCCGGCCAGACCGGCGACGACCGCGGTGCCCGCATCGCCATGATGATAATAGCCGCGATGATAACGCTGCGCCTCCGCTGGCGCCGCAGCGGTCAGCGCGGAGGCGCCCAGCGCCAGCCCGAGCACCGCTTTGCCCAAAATGGTCTTCATGTTCCCAACTCCTCACTCGCCGGCGCCCTGGAGCGCTCGGAACAAGCGCGTTTCGGGTCAGCCTGCAGACGTCTCTACGCGCCCCGCGCTGAATGGTTGCGGAATATGGTTTGCAGGAAATGTTCAGGCTTCGGCGAGCCAGTCGAGCTGCACAGCGCCCTCCGGCTCGGCCTCGTCGGCATCGAAGCCGGAGAGCGTCACACCAAGCAGGCGGATGCCATCGCGCAAGGGATAGAGCGTGCGGATCAGCGCCAGCGAAACGTCGTTCAGCGTCGCGTGGTCGACGATCGGGTGGTGCAACGTACGGCTGCGCGTGACGGTGCGGAAATCGGCGTAGCGCGCCTTCACCGTCACGGTCTTGCCGCGCCCGCCGCTACGCTCGCACCAGCGCCACACGTCGTCCGCCATCGCCAGCACGCCGCGCTCGACCTCGGCGGGCTCGACCAGATCCTTGTCGAAGGTGGTTTCCGATCCCGACGACTTGCGCGGGCGGTCAGGCGTGACTTCTCGATGATCCTCGCCACGCGCGATCGCGTGATACCAGCCGCCCGCCTTGCCGAATTGCGCGGCGAGATCGGCGATTTCCCATTCGCGCAGATCGGCGCCGGTGAAGATGCCCAGCCGGTTCATCTTCTCCGCGGTCTTCGGCCCGACGCCGTGGAAGCGGCCCACCGCCAAGGTCGCGACGAAATCGGGCCCGCGCTCCGGCGTGATCACGCACTGGCCATTGGGCTTGTTCTGGTCCGATGCCAGCTTGGCGAGGAACTTGTTGTACGAGACGCCCGCCGAGGCGGTCAGCTGCGTCTCGTCCCGGATGCGCGCGCGGATTTCCCTCGCGGTGGCGGTCGCCGAGGGGAGGCCGCGCAGGTTGGCCGTGACATCGAGATAGGCCTCGTCGAGCGACAGCGGCTCGACCAGCGGCGTATATTCGAGAAAAATCTCGCGGATTTGGCGCGAAGCGGCGCGATAGGCGTCGAAACGGTGCGGCACGAAGATCAGGTCCGGGCAGCGCCTGAGCGCGGTGACCGAGGGCATCGCCGAGCGGACCCCGAACTTGCGCGCCTCGTAGCTCGCCGCCGCGACGACGCCGCGTCCGCTCGGGCTGCCCACCGCGACCGGTTTGCCGCGCAACGCCGGATCGTCGCGCTGCTCCACCGACGCGAAGAACGCGTCCATGTCGACATGGATGATCTTGCGGGTCACGCGGCGAGATATGGCGCGGCTGGAGCCTGCGGCCAAGGAGCAGTAGAGAAGCGTCGGCCCCTCAAACGCCTCCCCGGCGCAGGCCGGGGCCTAGGTGGGGAGCAGAGTAATTGGCCACATCGCTTCGTTAGCAATGTTGGGTATCTGGGCCCCGGCCTGCGCCGGGGAGGCGTAAAGGAGCGGACCGTCGACCACGCCATCATGGAATCCTCAATCAATCCCCGCTAAGCGCGTCGGCATGGCGAAGACGCATCCGTTCCGCTCGCTCCACACGCACGGTTTCGTGCGCTGCGCCGCCGCGACGCCCGAGGCGACGGTGGGCGATCCCGCCGCCAATGCCGAGGCGACGATCGCGCTGGCGAAAGACGGGCACAAGCGCCACGTCGATCTGATCGTCTTTCCCGAACTCAACCTCAGCAGCTACGCGATCGACGACCTGCATTTGCAGGACGCGCAGATCGCCGCGACGCAGGAGGCGCTCGCCGCCGTCGTGGACGCGAGCGCGAAGCTGCGCCCGGTGCTGCTGGTCGGTGCGGCGCTGGCGCGCAACGGGCGGCTCTACAATTGCGCGGTGGCGATCGCGCGCGGGCGCGTGCTCGGCGTGGTGCCGAAGAGCTTCCTGCCCAATTATCGCGAATATTACGAGAAGCGCTGGTTCGCGCCCGGTGCGGGCGTCACCGGGCTGGAGATCGAGGTGGCGGGCCAGATCGCGCCGTTCGGCACCGACCTGATCTTCGCCGCGGGCGACCTGCCGCATTTCACGTTCCACGCCGAGATCTGCGAGGATTACTGGGCCCCCACCCCGCCCTCGACGCTGGGCGCGCTGGCCGGGGCGCTGGTCTGCTGCAACCTCTCCGCCTCCAACGTCGTGATCGGCAAGGCGCGCGAGCGAGCGATGCTCTCCTCGGCGCAGAGCGCGCGGGCGCTGTGCGGCTATGTCTATTCCGCCTCGGGGCCGGGCGAGAGCACGACCGATCTCGCCTGGGACGGCCAGGGCACGATCCACGAGCTGGGCGAATTGCTGGTCGAGAGCGAGCGCTTCGGCCACGATCCCGAGCTGGCGATCGCCGATGTGGATTGCGGGCGGCTGCTGCAGGAGCGGATGCGCGTCGGCACGTTCAACGACGCCGCGACCGCTGCCGGCCATCCCGAGCAGCGCTTCCGCCGTGTTACCTTCGAACACAAGCCCGACTTTGCCGATGCCGGTCTACAGCGCGCGATCCGCCGCTTCCCGTTCGTGCCCAACACCCCTGCGACGCTCGAGGCCGATTGCTACGAGGCGTTCAACATCCAGGTCGAGGGGCTGGTGCGGCGCGTGCAATCGGCCAAGGCGGAGACGCTCGTCATCGGCGTGTCCGGCGGGCTCGATTCAACGCACGCGCTGATTGTCGCGGCCAAGGCGATGGACCGGCTCGGCCGCCCGCGCGACCATATCCTCGCCTTCACCCTGCCAGGCTTTGCGACCAGCGAAGGCACCAAGGCCAATGCCTGGGCGCTGATGCGCGCGCTGGCCGTGGCGGGCGACGAGATCGACATTCGCCCCGCCGCGACGCAGATGCTGAAGGACATGGACCATCCCGCCGGGCGCGGCGAGCCCGTCTACGACGTGACGTTCGAGAACGTGCAGGCGGGCCTGCGCACCGATTACCTGTTCCGCCTCGCCAACCAGCGCGGCGGGCTGGTGGTCGGCACCGGCGATTTGAGCGAACTCGCGCTCGGCTGGTGCACCTACGGCGTTGGCGACCAGATGAGCCATTATGCCGTCAATGCCGGCGTGCCCAAGACTTTGATCCAGTTCCTGATCCGCTGGACGATCAAGACCGACCAGTTCGATCGCGAGACGCACGACGTGCTGGCCGCGATCCTGTCGACCGAAATCTCGCCCGAACTCGTCCCGGCCGACGCCTCGGGCGCGATCCAGTCGACCGAAGCGCGGATCGGGCCCTACGAACTCAACGACTTCTTCCTGCACTATACCGTGCGCCACGGCATGGCACCGTCCAAGATCGCCTTCCTCGCCCTGCACGCCTGGCAGGACGCGAAGGCGGGACGCTGGCCGATCGATTTCCCGCGCGCGGCGCGCCACGAATACGATCTCGCGACGATCAAGATCTGGCTGGAGAAGTTCCTGTTCCGCTTCTTCCAGATCAGCCAGTTCAAACGCTCGGCGATTCCCAACGGACCGAAGGTCTCGGCCGGCGGTGCGCTGTCACCGCGCGGCGACTGGCGCGCCCCGTCGGATGGAACGGCGCGCGCCTGGCTGGAGGAACTCGCACGTAACGTGCCGTGAAACGTGATATAGACTTCATGAAAGCTTCATGCTCCCGTCATCCGACTGACCCTGATCCAAATTAGGCGACCCCCGAACGCTGGACCGGACCAGCGCGAACCCCGGGGGTCACATCATGACAAACCATATCGCCGCGCTGCGCGCGGGCTGCGCCGTTCTTGCCCTGAACGTCGGACTGCTGGCCGCGCCCGCCGCCTTCGCGCAGGACCAGGCCGCCGCTGCACCGGCCGAAGAACCCGTGACGCAGGACATCGTCGTCACCGGCACGCGCGCCGCGACGCGCGAGGCGACCGCCGAGAAACGCGCCGCGCTGAATTTCGAGGAAACGCTGCACGCCAACGATGTCGGCAAGCTGCCCGACCAGAACGTCGCGGAAGCCGTGAAGCGCCTGCCGGGCCTATCGGTCGCCGACGATCAGGGCGAAGGCCGCTACGTCATCATCCGCGGCATCGATCCGAGCCTGGTCAACGTCACGCTCAACAGCCAGACGCTCCCCGCGCCCGAGCCCGACGCGCGTACCGTGAAGCTGGACGATCTTCCCTCGGCGATGATCCAGTCGATCGTCGTCACCAAGTCGCTGCTGCCGAGCCAGGACGCCAATGCGATCGGCGGCGAGGTCAACATCCGCACCAAGACCGCGTTCGACAGCAAGACGCCGTTCTTCTTCGACGCGCGCGGCGCGCTCGGCTGGTACGATCTCAACAACAAGACGCCGTTCGAGCTCGACGGCACGCTCGGTGGCCGCTTCGGCGCGGGCGAGCAGTTCGGCGCGGTGGTCTCGGTCAATTATTCGCGCCGGCCGATCGAATCCGAGAATTTCCAGGGTGCGGAAGAGCCCGACTGGAATGACGGTGTGCCTGCGGGCGGCGGCCTGCGCGACTATAACCTGACGCGCACGCGCCTGGGCGTGGTCGGCAATTTCGACTGGCACCCGAGCGAGGAGGCCAAGCTCTATATCCGCAGCAGCTATTCCAAGTTCCAGGATCACGAGACGCGCGATCAGAACCTGCTCGCCGATTTCGATGGCACCAATGCCGCGACGACGATCCTGGTCCGCCACCGCGAGGAGGACGACAATACGAAATCGGTGACGCTCGGCGGCGATTTCAACATCGGCGGCGGCCAGTTGTCGGCGTCCGGCGGCTGGACGCGGGCAACCAAGATCGATCCGATCCGCAGCGAATACACCTTCGCCGGGCCGACGGTGAGCGCGACCTTCAATCCCTCGACCTATCCCTATTCGCTGCTGCCGTCGGGCGCACAGGCTGACATCTTCGACGATCCGAGCCAGTTCAAGTTCAGCAAGCTCAAAGCGGAAACGCGTCAAACCTACGAACAGATCTGGCAGGGCCGGATCGATTACAGCCATCCGGTCGGCATCGGCGACGGATCGGAGATCAAGGTCGGCTTCAAGTATCTCGATCGCCACAAGAACGACAATCACGACCTGATCAGCTACAAGAAGGGTAGCACGCCCTGGACGCTCGACACGGTGGGCTACACTGCCGATCCGAACTTCTATGACGGGCTGTTCCACTTCGGCGAGCGGATCGACTGGGACAGGGCGCAAACGTATCTCGCCGCCAATCCGGGCGTCGGCAAGTTCGACTATGGCGGCAATTTGACCGGCTCGCTCTCGCCCGATTACGACGTCCGCGAGCAGATCGTTGCGGGCTATGCGATGGCGACGCTGAAGTTCGGCGCGCTGACCGTCATTCCCGGCGTGCGCGTCGAGCATACCCGAGACCGCGCTGCGGCCAAACTGGTCGATCAGGCGCTCACCGACTTCGCCGCCATGATCACCAACGCGGCCGATTTTCAGGCGGCGCTGGCGGCGAACAATGGCTTCAACGCGGTCGGCAAGACCAGCTACACCGACTGGTTCCCGGGCCTGAACGTCAAGTTCGAGGCCGCGCCCAACCTGCTGCTCCGCGGCGCGGTGACGACCTCGATCGGCCGCCCGAACTATAGCGCGCTGGCGCCATTCATCCTGGTCGAGGACAACACCCCGTACGCCACGGTGACGGCGGGCAATCCCTATCTGAAACCGTACAAGGCGACCAATTTCGACGCCGCGATCGAATATTATCCGACCAAGGACAGCCTGTTCAGCGCCGGCTTCTTCTACAAGGACATCAAGAACCCGATCTATCAGGTCCAGCAGCTGGGCGTGACCAATCCGGGCAACATCCCGGGCGCTTCGGCCGCCGATTACCCGACGATCGACCTCCATCAGTACCAGAATGCCGACAAGGAATTCATCGGCGGCTTCGAGTTCAACGCGCAGACGCAATTCACCAGCCTGCCCGGGTTCCTGAGCGGTTTCGGCGTCTCGGCCAACTATACCCATGTCTGGGGCCATGCCACCGCGCCGGGCTTCCGCACCGGCGCGATCCCGCTCGCCTATCAGTCGCACGATCTCGGCAACGTCAGCATCTTCTTCGAGAAATACGGCCTCGCCGCACGACTGGCGTTCAATTACCGTTCGCCCTTCTCGGACGTGGTCGCCGCCGACGCCGCCGAGGATTCCTACTGGGATGCGCAGGGGCAACTCGACCTGCACGTGAGCTATCAGATCATGAAACAGTTCACCGTGTTCGGCGATGCGATCAACCTGACCGACTCGCCATGGCGCCATTACATGGGCTCCAAAGACATCCTGGTGGAACGCGAGCATTACGGCATGCAGCTGCGCGGCGGCATGCAGGTGCATTTCTGAAGTCACTCGCTGTCGGCATGGGCCGTCCTGTTTCCCCGCGAACCTGCGGCCTTCGCCAGCGGTGACGAGATAGTTGCCGGTCGGTGTCCCGTCCTCCTTGGTTTCCGGCTCCACGACAAGGTTCTGGATCAGCCCCTTGTGCTGGATCGAAGCGGCCAGCGCCTCGATTGCGGCCTCCCCATGCGGCACCTTACGGGCATTGCGCGGGGACTTCTTGAGCTTGGCGAGCGGCACAAAGATTTCGACGCCCGACACAGGCTCGGCGGCTACGGTTTCGGTAACAGCGTTCATCACACTTCTCCTAAAAACCACACTCACCCCGGAATGGGGTGGGCGGTGAAGAAGCGACCGGCAGGCCCGTCGACAGAGCCGGGCCGCACCCGAAGGGCTGGAACGAAGAGGAAGTAAGCGCGCCTGCGCGCGTTGCGGCCTGGCGCGGCGGGCCTAAAGGGAAGCGACGCCCACCCCATCGCGGGAGTGAAACGACAAACCAAAGCGATCGGGCCGGCGCAGCCCTGGCCCGATCTCCGTAGCTCCAACGATCTGCAATCCGCTTGGCGGATTGGCCGACCGGCGCATCAGCGCCGCCCCGCCAGTCCGATCGTCACTCGCATGAGCCGAAACCCGTCAGGGGCTCGGTCGGAGCGCAGCGGAGATAGAGCGGCGGTCCCGCAGGGAGGCGCCAAAACCTCCTGAATTTGCCTTTTTGGCCAATTTCGATTATATTTTAATCGGATTGACAGCAGGTGATGAACATGGCTACTGAGACGAAAGTATTGACCGCACACGTCCCGCTACAACTCGCGGAGAAGGTCGAAGCGATGGCCTCGCGGCTTGAGCGTTCGCGCGGCTGGGTAATGAAGC
>Ga0153956_1000211_pt1 | contig 74114 bp, 60 predicted proteins | sample TSFL040MetaG_FD_104704 | JGI IMG/M metagenome (GOLD analysis project Ga0153956, IMG submission 104704) | Attine ant fungus gardens microbial communities from Florida, USA - TSFL040 MetaG | ecosystem: Host-associated > Fungi > Mycelium > Unclassified | place: USA: Florida, Wekiwa Springs...
ACCACCAGACTTCGCCAGAGTGATCGTGATCGCAGCCGTCAAAGTCGTCTTGCCATGGTCAACGTGACCAATGGTGCCGATGTTGCAGTGAGGCTTCGAGCGGTTGAATTTTTCCTTGGCCATAGGTCTAAGGCTCCAATTTGCCCAAACGGGCTAAGGGTTGAATAACTTTAGAGTCACTCATGTTTATCCGAAAAGTGGCGGCCACTTTTCGGCATGAGTTCGTAATCTGGAGCGGGTAGACGGGATCGAACCGACATCCTCAGCTTGGAAGGCTGCTGCACTACCATTGTGCTATACCCGCATTTTTTCGCTCAAGTGCCGCGGGGCTTTACCTCGCATCAGCTCGGGCGGGCGGTCGCCCTTGCCGGGATCGGTGATCCCGGAATTCGTACCGTACTTTCTGATGATCGGAGAACCTGTCTGGCTGACTATGAGTGATGGTGGGGGAAGCAGGACTCGAACCTGCGAAGCTTACGCAGGGGATTTACAGTCCCCCCCCTTTGCCGCTCGGGACATTCCCCCAAACACTCACAAAGTCTTAGCCGGACGCCTTAAACATGAGCTTCCGAAAAAGCTCAAGTCCTAAAGTGAAAAAAAACTTTTTGATTCACAGGCTTTGGTCGTAAAGACCGTCCGGATCAGTCAAAAAGCCTTTAATCAGGCCTCAAATCGGAGCGCGTCTTATAGTGTCCTCTTTTCGTGAACGCAACGACCGTAAATCGCAAACGGGCAAAAACAGGTCACAAAATTTTGTGGACAAGCCCAAAGGTCCCGGCGGCAAGTCGGGCCAGGAGGCTCGCCGTGACGATAAACCTCAGTTTAAACAAAAATTTAAGGCGAATTATGACGGCTGGCTGTGGGGTGTTCACGCGGTGGAAGCCGCTCTGAAAAATTCTGCCCGCCAAGGCCCTATCAAGCTGTTTTTGAGCGAGGAACGGACCAGATCCGCCCCGCCCGCCCTGTTCAAACGGCAGGAAATGAAGATCGCCACCTTGCCGATGGCCGAGATTTCACGCTTGCTCCCGCCAGATGCGGTCCATCAGGGCATGGCGATGCACGCCCCCGTACCGGAAGGCGATTCGCTCGACGCCCTGATGGAACGCGACGCCAAAAACGGGCAGCATGTCATCCTGATGCTCGATCAGGTCACCGATCCACAGAATATCGGCGCCATTTTTCGCTCGGCCGCGGCCTTCGGCGTCAAGGGGCTGATCATGCAGGACCGCCACTCCCCGCCCCTTCAGGGCGTGCTGGCGAAAACAGCCGTAGGCGCGGTCGATGTGGTGCCGTTTGCCCGCGTCACCAATCTGTCGCGCGCCCTGGAAACCCTGAACGAGCAGGGCTATGTCAGCATAGGCCTGGCCGGCGAAGGCGAATTCAACCTGCATGAGCTTCTGGCACAGCAAGGTTGGGGAGAAAGCCTGAAAAAGCTGGTGCTGGTACTGGGCGCCGAAGGTGAAGGTATCCGCCGGCTAGTGGCCGAACATTGCGATCACCTGGCGCGCATCCCCATGCCGGGCGGCTTCGAGAGCCTGAATGTCAGCCATGCGGCGTCGATTTCATTGTACGAAACCTGTGCGCGGCGGTAACGGCGTTGACATGGCCCATCCATGCCTTATCTACAGTTAACAGCAAAAATCTCCGGGTGTATTGTGGCGATCGAGACTTCATTTCTGAATATCGACCCTGTGCTGTTGTCGCAGGGCCTGGCTTTGGCGCAGGTCATTTTCATCGATATCGTCATGGCCGGAGACAATGCCGTCGCTGTCGGGATCGCCGCTGCGGGTCTGCCGGCAGATAAGCGCCGTCTGGCGATTCTGTATGGTCTGATCGGCGCGGTTATCCTGCGCATCAGTTTCGTACTCCTGACCGTGGAATTACTGCGGATGGTCGGCCTGTTGCTGGCCGGCGGTATATTGCTGCTGTGGGTCTGCTGGAAGATGTGGCGCGAACTGCACGAGCACCACGAAACTCAGGCCGCCGAAGCCGCACTGGCTGAAGCCGCGCAACACACTGGCCCTCACGATGCGGAAATGGCCACCCAGATCGCCGCCGCCGAACTTAAAACCAAAAACGGCAAAACCAAGACCCTGTTATCGGCCACCCTGCAAATCCTGGCCGCCGATATCTCGATGTCGCTGGATAATGTGCTGGCCGTGGCTGGCGCCGCCTCGCATCATGTGCCGATTCTGGTGTTCGGACTGCTGCTATCGATCGCCGCCATGGGCGTGGCTGCCAACCTGATTGCCAATATCCTGCATAAATACCGCTGGATCGCCTATGCCGGCGTGGCGGTCGTACTGTTCGTGGCGCTCAAGATGATCTGGGAAGGCGGCCACCAGATATGGGAATTCGGCCATTGCGACACAACACTCAAATGCGTGCCAGCCATGACCAATGACTTCGTAATCTGGTGGCGTGATATCTTTACCGGCCTGCTGCACAAAACCCATTAAAAGCCGGGGAAGGCGTGCCCCTTCCCGGCGGCAAATTTAAAAAACGTCAGGCGCGGCGCCGATACCCTTGGGCGACGCCCCATACTTGTTCGGGCCTTGCGTGCCATCGAGGCAACCGACCTCAACAAAAGACCATATCGGTCCAACGATTGGGATCAAGCTGATCAGCACCCACCAGCCTGATTTATCCCGGTCGTGCCAACGCTTGATTTGCAAGCACAGACCGATCCATATCGCCGGTATCAGCATAATGAGGTAAACGATCCAGAAGGTAGCAGGAAAAGTGCCGGTTTCCGCTATGCTCCTGCCGACGCCCAGAACAGCCATCAGGATATTTATGATGATGGCGAAAGCGATGCCGAAACAGATGGACCAAAGCCAATAATCGCGGCGACGGATACGTCCCTGCGCACTGAACAACATTGTCTTCCAGTTATTGAAATCCATGAAAAACCCCTGATTGTGTTTAAAATGCACGCCTTACTGGCGTCAGCTAAACACGAATCCAGGCAGGTTCATAGCCTCAAACACGCTTAAAGCCCTTTCGGCGATGGGCCGTATTTGTTCGCTCCTTGCGTCCCATCGAGAAAACCGCATTCGATCAATATCCACAGCCCACCGATGAAGGGAATAAGACCAATCAGCATCCACCAGCCGGACTTGTCGCGGTCATGCCAGCGCTTGACCATCACGGCCAGCTTCATCCAGATCGCCGCCAGCCCCAGCAGGCCAAACTGCGGATTGTGCTCGATGAACCAGAAGCCCGGCCCATACCAGTTGTGATGACCATTCATCCATCCCCTGCCGTAATCGACATGGATATGGCCAAACTGCCAGAAAACTCCACCGTAAAGCACGGACAGGACAAGAAAAAACAGCCACAGATGCAGACGGCGCACGCGCCCCTGAAAGCTGAACAGAAACTGGACGAGATTCATGATACCCCCATCATTGGTTCACAATGAAACAGAGTATACGCGGGGAAAACGGTTAGCCTACTGAATTCGCCGTAACCTTTTATGCTTCGCTGCCTCCGAATCGTGCAGTCCATTCCGCGACCATATCGTCATCGATCTTCCGGAACAGAACCTCACCCGATTGAACCTTTGCGCCTGGCGTCAACTTGGCCAATTCGGCTTTTGCGTCAGTCGATGGCCAGTCGAGCGGCAGTTTCGCACCAACGCAATCGGCGATGTTCTGCGCCGCGAACGGGATAATCGGCTGCACCAGCACGGCATAGAGCCGCACGAGGTTGAGACCATGACGCACGATGACGCCAGCGCGTTCCACATCGGTCTTGAAGGCTGTCCAGGGGGCGGCTTCCTGAAGATATTCATTGCCCAGTACCCAAATTCGGCGCACAGCCTGCGCGGCCTTGCGCATCTCCATGGCCTCGAAGGCATCGGTCGCTTCGGCCAACAGCGCGGAAACATCGGCATAGAGCTTTTCTTCTAACGGACCGGCTTCGCCACCGACCGGCACCACACCATCGAACTTCGATTCGGTGAACTTCAGGATGCGGTTGACGAAGTTGCCCAGCACATCGGCCAAATCCTTGTTGATCGTAGCCTGGAACTGCTCCCAGGTGAAGGAGGAATCCGAACTTTCCGGCGCGTTGGCGATGAGATACCAGCGCCAGTAATCGGCCGGCAGGAGTTCCAGCGCCTGATCCATGAAGACGCCGCGGTTCATCGAGGTCGAAAATTTGCCGCCATACCAGTTGAGCCAATTGAAGGCTTTCAGCGTATCGACCATTTTCCACGGTTCGCCGGAACCGAGGATAGTGGCCGGGAAGCTGACCGTATGGAAAGCGACATTATCCTTGCCCATGAATTCGACATAACGGACATCATCGGCGCCCTGGTCGAGCCGCCACCACTTCCGCCAGCCGTCGGGATCGCTCCCATTCTTCTGAGCCAGGTCGGTGAAATATTCCTTGGTCGAGCCGATATATTCGATCGGCGCATCGAACCAGACGTAGAAAACCTTGTCCTCGAAACCGGGACGCGGTTTGCCGTCCTTGGTTACCGGCACGCCCCATTTCAGGTCGCGCGTGATGCCGCGGTCGATCAGGCCCTCTTCCAGATGCTTGTTGGCAATGGAAAGCGCCAGTTGCGGCCATGCCAGTTTTCCGGCCGATTTACCGACGATCCATTCGCGCAACTGCGGCTCGACCCTGGTCTGCAACAGATAAAGATGGCGGGTGTCGCGCACTTCGAGATTGCGCGAACCGGAAACGGCCGAATAGGGATTGATCAGGTCGGTCGGGTCGAGCAGACGGCCGCAATTATCGCACTGGTCGCCGCGCGCCTTGTCATAACCGCAATGCGGACAGGTGCCTTCGACATAGCGATCCGGCAAGAAACGGCCGTCATCGATGGAAAAGACCATCTTGTCGACACGTTCCTCGATCAGTCCATTCCTGTCGAGCGCCTCGCAGAAAGCCTGCGTCAGTTCACGGTTTTCCGGTGAAGACGAGCGGCCGAACCAGTCATAGCTCAGGCCGAAGGCTTCACCGGCGTTTTTCTGGATCAGGTGCTGTTCATCGCAATAGGTGCGCACATCCTGACCAGCCTTGGCGGCGGCCAGTTCAGCGGGCGTGCCATGCTCGTCGGTGGCGCAGATATAGAGTACGTCGTGTCCCCTCGCTCTTTGAAACCGCGCGAACACATCCGCCGGCAACATCGACCCAGCCAGATTGCCGAGATGCTTGATGCCGTTGATATAGGGAAGCGCGGAGGTGATCAGGATGCGGGACATGAGGACTTTCAGCTCTCTGATGATGAGACGGCCGTGGTCATAAACCATTTCGGCCCGCAAAATATAGGGATGATCAATAAATCCGCAAAAAAATCCGCTGATCCTGTATTGCCAAGCCGCGTTACCATCGGCATAAGGGCCGTCCGTTGCGTGCCGGTTTAGCTCAGATGGTAGAGCAGTTGTTTTGTAAACATCAGGTCGCGGGTTCGATTCCTGCAACCGGCACCAGCGGTTTTCACGTTTCCAGAGCTATTCTTATACAGGGTCCGGCAGGGTGAACAGCACCGTCATGACCTGACGCAAGGCTTTCAAAAGGGCCTTACGGTCAATCTGCGGATTAGAAATCGCCCGGATCATCATCCCGTCGAAGATCATGCCGATAATCTCGCCGTGCGCATCGAGCTGGACTTGATCGCGGCCGGGAGAAATACGTCGGCACAGGCTCCGCCCCAATTCACGCTCCTGGGCATCGGCCCTTTCAACTATGGCGGCGACCCGTGGATTGCGCGCGGCTTCCGCCAGCACCTCCAGCGCCAAACCGGCATTATCCGGCGTATACTTATGTTCTATCGCCTGCTCCAGGGTATCGAGCAGGGTATCCAGCAATTTGTCGTCCGGCTCATTCTCCCATTCGGCGAACATAGCGCGCATCTCAGCCAGGTCGCTGGCAACGATAGCCTCGACAATCGCCTCCTTGTTGGCAAAGTAGCGATAGATGACGCCCACACTCATCTTCGCTTCCGCAGCAATATCGGACATGCTGGCGCCATGAAATCCCGACCTCCGGACACAGCGCAGCGCAGCATTGAGAATGTGTTGCTGACGTTCCTCACGGCTCAGACGCGGCCTGGTATCCGCTCTGCTTTCGATATCGTGGTTACTCATTCGTTATGCGAATTCCTTGCCATAACAGGCATCTAAACACTTTTTAATGCGGTAATGAGATTGACATACACGAAAAACCCGCCTATTGCCACTCAAAATGAGAATGATCGTTCACTCTCATTTTATAAGCAGCCATACTGACGCTTCTTTGTTAATCTGCGGCGCACAATTCGTTCCGAGTACCCCGCACCGCACATACAGACCGCCATAATCCGGAGACTTTCCGCATGAAATCGCCCATTTCCTCCCTGAAGACCAGCGCCCTGCCCGTGGCAATCCTGCTGGCGATCAGTCTCGGCGTCACGTCCTGCGGCAAGAAGCCGGCCGGACAGCCCATGGGGGGAGCGGCCGATGTCGGCGTCGTGGTGGTTACGTCCGGGGCGGTCAGCCTGACCAATGAGTTGTCAGGCCGCACCTCCGCCTATCTGGTCTCGGAAGTCCGTCCGCAGGTCGGCGGCATTATCAAATCGCGCCTGTTTACCGAAGGCGGCTACGTCAAGCAGGGCCAATCGCTTTATCAGATCGACCCGGCGCCTTTCCAGGCTCAATATGCCAGCGCCCAGGCGGCCGTGGCGCAGGCTAAGGCCGGCCTGACAACCGCGCGCCTGAAGGCCGAGCGTTACGCCGAACTGGTCAAGATTAACGCGGTTTCCAAACAGGATAACGATGACGCCCAGGCCGCGCTGGCGCAGGCAGAGGCATCGGTCGCCGCCGCCAATGCCGCCCAGCAAACGGCCAGCATCAACCTTGAATATACCAAGGTCATAGCCCCGATTTCAGGCCGTATCGGCAAGTCGTCGGTCACGCCCGGCGCGCTCGTAACGGCATCCCAGGCCACGGAGCTGGCGAAAATACAGAATATCGATCAGGTTTATCTCGACATCAATCAATCGGTGAATGAACTGACGACGCTGAAACAGGCCACGGCATCCGGAACCATCGGTGAAGCCGGCACCGCCGATGTCGAACTGATCCTCCAGGACGGCACCGTTTATCCATTAAAGGGCAAACTGCAATTCTCCGACGTTTCGGTTGACGAATCCACCGGCACGGTAACCTTGCGCGCGCTCTTCCCCAATCCCAACGGAGTCCTGCTACCAGGCATGTACGCCAAGGCGCGCATCGTCTCCGGCGTGGTCGGCAACGGCATTCTGGTGCCGCAACCCGCCGTGACGCGCGATCCGAAGGGCAACGCCACCGTCATGGTCGTCACGAAGGACAACAAGGCCGCCGTCCGTCCGATCCAGGTCGCCCAAACGGTCGGCGACAAGTGGCTCGTCACCGGCGGCCTCCAGCCGGGCGAGCGCGTCATAGTTGAAGGCCTGCAGAAAATCCGCCCGGATGCGCCGGTCAAGCCGGCCGTCATCGGTGCGGCCGCCGAAAAGTAATTAAGGACTTTTGTCCGTCTGAATCCGTCCCGCCAGGGGCATCCCGGATACCGCCCCCTCGCTGTGGGCCAAGGAGACTTGCATGATCTCGCGCTTCTTCATTCATCGCCCCATTTTTGCCTGGGTGGTGGCCATCGTTATTATGCTGGCGGGCATTTTGTCGGTGGTAAATCTGCCGATTTCACAATACCCGGAAATCGCCCTGCCCCAGGTCGCGGTTCAAGCGCAGTATCCGGGCGCCTCGGCCAAGACGGCCGAAGACTCGGTGACCCAGATTATCGAACAGAATATGAAGGGCATCGATGGATTGCTCTACATAAATTCGTCTTCGGATTCAAACGGCTCCGCCACGGTCACCCTGACCTTCGAGGCGGGCACGGATATCGATATCGCCCAGGTCCAGGTGCAGAACAAGGTGCAGGCGGCGATCCCGTTACTGCCCCAGGAAGTGCAGCAGCAAGGCGTGCGGGTCAACAAGACGGCGCGTAATTTCCTGATGGTCGTGGGTCTTTATTCGGATGACCCGAATGTCACCAACTATGATCTTTCCGATTACATCGCCGCCAATATCCTCGATGACCTGTCGCGGGTCGATGGCGTTGGTGAAACCCAGTTGTTCGGCGGGCAATACGCCATGCGCATCTGGCTCGATCCGAACAAGCTGAACAGCTACAACATGACACCGGCCGATGTCATGGCGGCCATTCGCGCCCAGAATACGCAGGTGTCCGCCGGACAGCTCGGCGGATTGCCCGCGGTACAGGGCACAGCGCTTAACGCCACCATCACGTCACAATCCCGGCTGACGACGGCGGAACAGTTCCGCGACATCATCCTGCGCAACAGCAATGGCGCCGTCGTTCACCTGAGCGATGTGGCGCGTGTCGAACTCGGCGCCGAAACCTATGCCGTTTCCGCCAAGTACAACGGCAAGGCTGCCTCAGGCATGGCCATTCGCCTGGCGCCGGGCGCCAATGCGCTGAATACCGCTAATGCCGTAAAAGCGCGCATGGATGTGCTGTCGAAAAACTTCCCGGCGTCCTATCATTATGTCGTGCCGTTCGACTCGACGCCGTTCATCGAATTGTCGATCCACGAAGTGGTCAAGACGCTGATCGAAGCCATCGCACTGGTCTTCGTGATCATGTACATCTTCCTGCAAAACTGGCGCGCCACCCTGATCCCGACGATCGCCGTGCCGGTGGTGCTGCTGGGAACCTTCGGGATTCTGAATGCCTTCGGTTACTCGATCAACACCCTGACCCTGTTCGGCATGGTGCTGGCGATCGGTCTATTGGTCGATGACGCCATCGTCGTGGTTGAAAACGTCGAGCGGGTGATGGCGGAAGAGAAACTGCCGCCCCTGGCCGCCACAGTGAAGTCAATGAATGAAATCACCGGCGCCCTGATCGGCATCGCCCTGGTTCTGGCCGCCGTGTTCGTGCCGATGGCCTTCTTCGGCGGCTCGCAGGGCGTCATTTATCGCCAGTTCTCGATCACCCTGGTTTCGGCCATGTCGCTCTCGGTTCTTGTCGCCCTGGTCCTGACGCCGGCCCTGTGCGCCACCCTTCTCAAGCCAACCGATCACACAGTCGAAAAGAAAGGCTTCTTCGGCTGGTTCAACAAACGTTTCGATCGCGCGTCTTCCGGTTATCGCAAGTCGGTGAACGGTATTATCGGCCGGTCGGGCCGCTTCATGATCATCTATGCCGTCCTGATCGGCGCAGTGGCGCTGCTGTTCATGCGCGTACCGACCTCCTTCCTGCCCGATGAGGACCAGGGCATCCTCTTCACCCTGGCCCAGCTTCCGCCCGGCGCCACCGCCGAGAAGACCGAGCAGGTCATGGATAAGGTCTATCAGCATTATAAATCCGATCCGGCCGTGCAATCCGTCTTCACCGTCGTGGGCTTTTCATTTGCCGGCTCCGGACAAAACGCCGGCATCGCCTTCACCCGTCTGAAGGATTTCGAGGAACGTCACGGCGCACAGGAAAAGGCTCCGGCTGTCGCCATGCGCGCCATGGGTGCCTTCTCGCAGATCCGCGACGCCATGGTGTTCGCCATCATTCCGCCCGCCGTCGCCGAACTTGGCACGTCTTCGGGCTTCGACCTGCAACTCAAGGACATCGGCGGCCTCGGCCACGATCAGTTGCTGGCCGCCCGCAACCAGGTGCTTGGCATGGCCGCGCAGAATCCGAAACTGGCGGGCGTGCGCCCGAACGGTCAGGAAGATACGCCGCAGTTTCGTATCGACATCGACCAGACCCAGGCCGGCGCCATGGGGGTTAGCCTGGCCGATATCAATACGACGCTCAGTTCCGCGCTCGGCGGCGCCTATATCAACGATTTTATCGACCGCAACCGCGTCAAGAAGGTCTTTGTTCAGGCCGATGCGCCCTTCCGCATGAAACCGGAAGACATCAATGACTGGTATGTGCGCAACAGTTCGGGCGCCATGGTGCCGTTCTCCGCCTTCGCCACGTCGCGCTGGGAATATGGCCCGACACAGCTCCAGCGCTATAACGGCGCCGCCTCGATGAATATCCAGGGCGCCGCCGCACCGGGCACCAGTTCGGGCCAGGCAATGGCGGAGATGGAAAAGATCATCGCTACCCTGCCCGCCGGCATTTCCTATGAATGGACGGGCCTGTCGCTTCAGGAACGTCAGTCGGGTTCGCAGGCGCCGATGCTTTACGCTTTGTCTATCTTCATCGTCTTCGTGCTGCTGGCGGCGCTTTATGAAAGCTGGTCGATCCCGATCTCGATCATCATGGTTATCCCGCTCGGCGTCATCGGCGCTCTGCTCGCCACCATGTTCCGCGGCCTGTCCAACGACATCTACTTCCAGGTGGCGCTGCTGACCATTATCGGCCTGTCTTCCAAAAACGCCATTCTGATCGTCGAATTCGCCAAGCATAACCACGAAAACGGCATGAACCTGATGGACGCCACCCTGGAAGCCGTACGCGTCCGCCTGCGCCCGATCATCATGACCTCCCTGGCCTTCACCGCGGGCATCCTGCCGCTGTTCTTCGCCAATGGCGCGGGGTCGGGCAGCCAGCACGCCATCGGCACGGGCCTGGTCGGCGGCATGCTGTCGGCCACCTTCCTGGCTATCTTCTTTATTCCGCTGTTCTTCGTGCTGGTTCAGAAAATCTTCAAGGCCGACGAAAAGCATATCCGGAAACTGGCTCTGGAACGCGAGGCCATGGCCTTGCTGGAAAAATCCGACACCGACCGTAAGGGACACTAAGGATGACCTCTTTCCTCAAAATTACCCTGCTCGGCGCCAGCCTCGTCACCTTGAGCGCCTGCACCATGGCCCCGCGCTATGAACGCACGGCCCTGCCCGTGCCCGATCAGTTCCCTACGGCCGCCACCGCCCAGGGACAGTCGGCGGAAACCCTGCCCTGGCGTCAGATATTCCTCGACCAGCGCCTGCAAGGCGTCATCGATCAGGCCCTGACCAATAACCGCGACCTGCGCGTCGCGGTTCTGAATGTCGAAAAGGCACGCTCGCAATACCGCATCCAGCGCGCCGGCCTGTTCCCCGCGCTCAATGGCAGTGTTGCCGGTACGCGCGGCAACACTACGGCGGTCGACACGAATGGAAACCCGGTAACGACCGAAGCCTACACGGCCGCTATCGGCGCCTCATGGGAACTGGACCTGTTCGGCCGCGTCCGCTCTCTCAATCAGGCGGCGCTGCAAAGCTATTTCGCCGTGGCTGAAAACCGCAAGGCGGCCCAGATCAGCCTGATCTCCGCCGTCGGTTCGGCCTGGCTCAATCTCGCAGCCGATCAGGACCAGTTGCGCCTCTCAGCTGAAACCCTGCGCCTGCGCGAGGAAAGCCTTAACCTGACGCAAAAACGTTTCGATTTCGGCAGCACCGACCAGATGACCCTGCGCCAGACCCAGGTTCTGACCGAACAGGCGCGCGCCGACGTGGCCGCCCTGACGGCCACGGTCCAGCAGGACAAGAATGCCCTGCGCCTGCTCGTCGGGGCCGATGTCGCGCCCGGCCTGTTACCAGACGCCTTTCCGGATAACGCCGTCCTGTCCGACCTCCCCATTGGTCTGCCTTCGGATATTCTGCTGAAACGTCCCGATGTCATGGCGGCGGAATACAGCCTCAAGGCCGCCAACGCCAATATCGGCGCGGCGCGCGCCGCCTTCTTCCCGCAGATATCCCTGACCGGTTCTGTCGGCAAGGCGTCCACCGACCTGGGCGATTTGTTCGATGGCGCCGATACCTGGACCTTCTCGCCGTCCATTTCGGTTCCCCTCTTCGCCGGCGGCACGAATGTCGCCAATCTCAATGTCAGCAAGGCCAGCCGTGACATCGCCGTGGCGCAGTACGAAGGCGCGATCCAGTCCGCCTTCCGCGATGTGGCTGATCAACTCGCCACCCGCGCCACCATCGATGACCGCCTGGCGGCACAAGCCAACGTGGTCGCGGCAGCCACGGACAGCAACACTCTGGCTCAGGCGCGCTTCGATCGCGGCATCGATTCCCGCCTCACCCTGACGGACGCCGAACGCACACTCTACGGCGCGCAGCAACAGCTTATCGCCATTCGTCTGGTACGATCACTGAACCTGATCAACCTTTACGCCTCGCTGGGCGGCGGCTATCCGGCCGAGTAAAGACAAAAAAGCCATTGTACCGGCCGGCACAATGGCTTTTTTCAACTTCCGTTGTTCAGGATATCAGCCGTAGGACTGGCGCACCGACGTTGCGGCCTGCTCCTGGGTCTGCGTCTGCGGCAGCAGTCCCTGCATGATGATGCGATTGACATCGATCAGCGGCGCGAAGTCTTCCTTATTGCGCATGACCAGCGATGTGTGCTTGTTGACCCAGATCGATAACGAAACGATATTGGCGCGCAACTGCTCAGGCAACCCGTTGGTGGCGAGCGAGCAATCCGCCCCCAGCAGCGACCACATGCGGCGATTCCAGTCCAGGGCATCCATGCGTTCGCGGATAAAGCTCTTGTCGAGTTGCTCCGCCTCCATAAGGGCGCGCGTCACCTGACCGAACAGCCGGTATTCGGTCTGGCGCGGATCTTCGGCGCGAGCGGCCGTGGCCTGGTATGCCTTAAGCGACATGTCCTAATCTTTCGTCTTCGTACTCTATCAGCCGGCGGCAACTCATCAGCGCCTTGTAATATTCCCGCGCCATCAGGCTTTTGGAAACACCGACGCATTCCGCCAGGATAACCGGATTGGAAATTACACTCATGAATTCCGACATGCGGCGCAGGAATTCATCATAATACTTATCCGCCCCCGCCTCGTCGAGATACATCATCATCACCGGGAAATAGACGTGACGCGCCGGCGTGTTGACGTCTTCTTCCTGCATGATGTCCTTTTCACGGAGAACCGAAGCCTTGTTTTGCAGAACCAGCGAGCAACGCCGATCACCGTTTTGAACGACGGCGCCATTCAGCACAAATTTTTCACCAGGCTTCAAGGACAGTTTTAAGGGCATTTTTTTTCCTTCGGATCTGCCGGAACGCACAGACCCGTAACAAAGGCCTATAGCGTATGCCGAGTTAACAGCAGGTTTCAGCTAAAGTTAATGTATCGGGAATTTGACGCCCCTCAAGACTGCGCCTCCGTATTTCTTTAGGGAGTTTTAAGCGAATCTCTGTTTACAGAATGGCACGTCAGTGCCCTTGGAGCTAGTCATGTTGAAACCAGCCAAATCGAAGAGTGCAAGCGGTTCAAAACAAAAAGGCTCCCCATTCGCCGTTATGGCTGAAAAAACCGTCACGCCTGCCTTCAAACCCAAACCCACGGATGCCGCCTTGCCCTTCGTGCCGGTGCGGCCGGGAAATCCGGCCTCGCAAATCCTGGGTGATTCCGGTTCCAGCGAAGCGTTACGCATCCTGCTCGAAGCCACCGAGCATATCAAACGCGCCGACACCCTGAATACATTGCGCGACGCCGTGCTGCGCCTGAATGTCGGCGACTGGCAGGGCGGCAGCCAACTGGCCATACAAGCCCTGCATATCGATGAAAAATGTCCCGAAGCCTGGCACGTCCTCGCTGTATCGCGCGACAAATGCAATGATTTCACCACAGCGATCACCTGTTACGAAACCGCGCTGAAGCTGTCGCCGGACAATCCGTCCATCGCAAACGATATAGGCCGCCTCGCCTATCGCATGGGCATGACCGATCTGGCGGAGAAGTTCTTCCGTTTCTTCCTTGATAAATGTCCGGGCCATATCGAGGCCATCAATAATCTGGCCACCACCCTGCGCGAAGCCAGCAAGATCGACGAGGCCATCGAACTGCTGCGCGGCGCCATTCACGCCAACCCGACCAATCCGCAGTTATGGAACGCGCTGGGCACAGTCGTCAACGCCCAGGGCGACATGGCCAATTCGATCATCTTTTACGACGAGGCGCTGAAATACGATCCCAACCATGTTCACGCCCGCTACAATGCCGGCAACGCCAAGGCGGCCGTCGGCGATATCGAAGCCGGTCTTTCCGATCTGCTCATCGCCTTGCCGACGTTCGTGGATGGCTCGAACATCATGACCTGCAAGCTGAGCATCGCCTTCTGCTACCTCCATCTGGGCCGTTATGAAGAAGGCTGGGCATGGTACGACGCGCGGAATGCCGGCGATTCTCCGGAAAGCCTGCATTACCTCATCAACCTGCCCAAATGGAAAAAAGACGACACAATCAAAAGCAAACGCCTTTTCGTTTCCGCCGAACAGGGGCTGGGCGACGAGGTGCTGTTCGCCTCGATCCTGCCCGACCTGATCCGCGAAATCGGTCCGGACGGTAAACTCGGCATCGCCGTTGAATCACGCCTCGTCCCCCTGTTCCAGCGCAGTTTCCCTGAGGCGCACATCACACGCCACCATACCACCAAGCATAACGGACTGGTTGTCCGGCTCTTCCCCGAAATGCCGGACTGGAGCGATTACGAGACATGGGCGGTCATGGGGGATTTCCTCGGTCGCTACCGCCCCCGGATCGAATCGTTCCCCGCTTCCAACCCTTTCCTGACCCCGGACCCGGAGCGGGTCAGTTACTGGAAATTGCAACTGGACAACCTTAACAGCAAGCCCAAAATCGGCATCCTGTGGAAAAGCCTGATCAAGCATGCGCGCCGCGATCGCTATTATTCGCCGTTCGCGCAATGGGAGGACATCCTGCGCACCGAAGGCATCCAGTTTGTCAACCTGCAATACGGCGACACCTCCGAGGAACTGGCTTTGGCGAAGGAAATGGGGCTGGATATCTGGACGCCGCCGGGCATAGACCTCAAGAACGATCTCGATGACCTGTGCGCCCTATGCGTCGCCATGGATTGCATTCTTTGCCCGGCCAACGCCACCAGCAATATCGCCGGCGCGGCGGGCGCCACCGTATGGCTGCTTTCGCCCGATCGTTCATGGACCAGTCTTGGGACCGATTATTTCCCCTGGTATCCGTCAACGCGTGTTTTCTTCTCGGAGTCCCTGATCGACTGGACGCCCGTCATGGGCCGGATCAAGACCGCATTGATCGAGACTTTTGTCGATGTCGGTTGAATCACTGGTCGCTAAAGCGGCGGAAGCTGAAGCCAATCTTGACCTTCCCAAAGCGCTGAACACCTATGAAGAGGCGTTGAAACTGGCGCCGGATTCGCTGGATATCGCCCTGCGCCTGGCCGTCCTCGCCTTCCGGCTCAACATGTGGCCCATGGCGGAGAAATTCTACGCTCACCTGATCACGCATGGCGTGCATGAGATGCCGCTCATAGCCGGTTACGCGGCCAGCTTGCGCGAACAGGCGAAATATAATGAAGCCGTCGATGTGTTGAAAACCGTGCTCGGTCAGCGGCCCGAAGAAGCGGCCTTATGGGAGGGGTTGGGGTCCGTCATGGCCGCACAGGGTGATGGGGCCAACGCCCTGACCTTTTTCAACGAGGCCCTGCGCCTTCAACCAGATAATCTGCACGCCCGCTTCAATCGTGGTTGCGCCCTGATCGACCAGAGGGAAGAAGCCGCCGGTCTGGAAGACCTGGCGGCCTGTGCCGACGCTTTCGACGATCCCGATAACCGCGCTTCGGCGCAGATTGCCTACGCCCAGGCGCTTCTGGCGTCCGGCGATCTCGAAAACGGCTGGCGAGCCTATGACAGCCGCGAGCGCTATGGCACGGCCCAGCAGGTCCATTATTCTGTCTGGTCACGGCGCTGGCGCGCGGGCCAGCCGCTTGCCGGCCGCAACCTGCTGGTCAGCGGCGAACAGGGCCTTGGCGATGAAGTGCTGTTCGCCTCGATCCTGCCCGACCTGATCCGCGAGATCGGTCCAGATGGCACTCTTTGGCTGGGCGTCGAGCTGCGGCTGGTGGCCCTGTTTCAGCGCAGCTTTCCGAATGTCCAGGTGATCCCCCACCACACCCAGACGATCGATGGCATTTTGCAACGCAATTTCCCCGATCTTGAAAATAACACGACGGATGGTTGGGCGGTCATGGGTGATTTCCTGCCGCTCTACCGTAAACAGGTCAGTGATTTCCCGGCGGAAAACACCTATCTCAAGCCCGATCCGGCGCGGGTCGCCTGGTGGCGTGAACAGATGGCCTCGGTCGGCGAGGCCCCCAAAATCGGCATCCTGTGGAAAAGCCTCAAATCCGGTGCCCAGCGTGATCGATATTTTCCAGCCTTTAAGGATTGGATTGACCTGCTCAGGCTGGAGGGTGTGACCTTCGTCAACCTGCAATATGGCGACTGCGAAGCCGAAATGGCCTGGGCGGCAACGAATGGCCTCGTTATCCACCAGCCACAAGGGATCAATCTCAAGGACGATCTCGATGACCTCGCCGCCCTGTGTTCGGCAATGGACGTCATTCTGGCGCCCTCAAACGCCACCAGCAATATCTCGGCGGCCTGCGGCGTCCCGACCTGGCTGCTCAGCCCCGCCCGCGGCTGGCTGCAACTGGGGCAGGACCATTACCCGTGGTATCCGGGCGTGCGCCTGTTCGCTCCTCCTTCTCTGACGAACTGGAAACCGGCACTCGATCATATGCGCGACGCCCTGACAGATAGGTTTCGACTGTAGTTTCAGGATCATGACCATGCTTTACGAAAGCCCCCTTCTGCCTGTTCCTCTTGGAGACGTCGATTTCACCGATACGCAGGTTCAGGCCTGGCTTGGGGCTTACATGGAACGCAAGGCGGTGCGTGATGTCCTGAACCGGCCCTTGATCCTGCTGGGCGCGGGGTCCGTCGCGGCGCAATCCTTTGTCAGCTACGCCATGACGAAGGGCAAGGTCATCGCACTGGTCGATAACGCCCGCGCCGGACAGGATTTCCACGGTATTCCCTATGTCAGCGATACGGCCCTGCCTGCCCTGCTGGCGAGAGCACCCGATGCCATAGGCATCTTGTGCTGTGGTTCGGAAAGCGCCATCGCCTATTTCACCGGCGTATGGGGCCAGCGTCCGCAGCCGCTGATGAGTTATTTCGACGTTCTGAGTCAATTACCGGCGGAAGCCGCCGGGCCTCGCCTGAGTTTTCTCCGTTCGTTTTCAGATGGAGATCAGATCATCTCCCTGCATGAAAAGACCAAAACAGCTTTCACCGACCGTCTCAGCCGCCAGACACTCGACGCCATTATGCTTTATCGCCTGACCTGGGACAGCCGCTATATCGCCGCCATCGCCCGACCGGAAAAGGCCATCTATTTTGAGCCGGGCACTATGCCGCTGACCGATCATGAAATCCTGGTCGATGGCGGCGCTTATGATGGCGATACAGTCCGCGACTTCAATACCCGAACCGGCGGCAAATATGACCATATACACGCTTTCGAGATTGACCCGGCCAATACCGACGCCTTTACTTTCAAAACGCAAGACATCGAGAATGTAACCCTTCACTCAATCGGCCTGTGGAACGAGAAAACGGAAATGGGTATTGAATGCCACCAGGATAATGGCAGCCATATCAACAAGACCTCCGCGATCAGGGTGCCGTTCGACGCCCTGGACAATATGGACCTGGGGGCTGTCAGTCTGATCAAACTGGATGTCGAAGGCGCGGAAAACCAGGTTCTGCAAGGCGCACGGAAATTAATTGCAACCCGCAAGCCAAAACTGGCAATCTGCGCCTATCACAAGCCAGACGATTTCCAGACCATACTCGACACGCTGTCGGAGCTGCGCGGTGATTACCGTCTGACTCTCCGCCATTATTCACCGATCCTCTTCGACAGCGTGATCTACGCGCTTTAATGCGCCATATAGAGATTGAGTTGCGTGTGCTGCAACAAGGCCCGTGTCGTGCCACCAAAAGCGAATTCGCGCAGACGTGATCGGCCATAGGCGCCCGCCACCAGATAATCGGCTTTGTGCTTTTCAGTGGCCGCCGTCAGCCCTTGAACGATATCGCCCTTCGGCAACACATCGATATCAGCCTTAAGGCCATGTGCGGCGTAATAGGCTGCCAGCCGGTCCAGTTCCGCCGGCTGGTCCCCCACTGGCGCCCCGACAATCACGATCTTCGACGCCTTCTTGAGCAGGGGGGTGGCGCGGCGGGCGGCACGCGACGACGGTTCCTTGCCATCCCAGGCCACCACCGCCGTCCCGTTGATATCAAAAGGCTTGCGGGCAATGAAGACACCGGTGCGCTCCTCCATCAATACCTGCTGGAAGGCTTCTGACAGCATCCCCTGCCCCTTGGCGCTGATATCGGAAAAAACCATCAGGTCGGACAGGCGCGTTTCCAGCGCCAGATCCTGCCATACCGGCGAATTCAGCACGGTAAAGCTCTTGCCAGCACAATCGATGGAAGCAAATTGCGCCCGCGCCGCCGCTTCCGATTCCTCGGCGGCAACCTTGAGGCTGTCCATGGTGGCCATCTGAACCGTCCCCATGAAGCCTTCACCCAGCCAGGGCGCCAGTTCGGCGGGATCGGGCGGCGTGAAGAAGACGTTCAACTGCGCCTGGAACGCCTTCGCTATCTGGGCCGCCAGTTCAAGGGCCAGGCTTTCGCTTGCCGTGCCGCTGACTGGCACGCTGATCCTTGACCATGCCTGCCCCGTCCCCGGTACATTTGAATTCGACATAAGCGCCTCCATTTTTTGTGTATAGATTTGCATTTGACGGCTCAAACCGCCACCCTTGCTATACTTATATACCTCTTGAGATAAAAACCCGATGTGACAAATTCGGCAATCCGCCGAGCAATGATTTTGCGAAACCCGATGCCCGCCGCCAAACCCAAAGCCCCGTCAAAAGCAAAAGTGAACGCCCCGCGCGCCTGGCAGCGGATGCTTTCGGGCCGGCGGCTCGATCTGCTCGATCCGGCTGCCATCGACATCGAGATCGACGATATCGCGCTGGGGCTGTCACGCGTGGCGCGCTGGAATGGCCAGACCCTTGGCGAACATGGTTTCAGCGTCGCCCAGCACTGCCTGGTGGTCGATGATATCTGCGTGCATATCAACCCTCTGATCAGTCCCACGCATCGCCTGATGGCCCTGCTGCATGACGCCCCGGAGTACGTCATCGGCGACATGATCTCGCCTTTCAAGGCCGCACTCGGTTTCGACTACCGCCGCTTCGAGAACCACCTCGAACAGTCGATCTTTATCCGTTTCGGTCTGCCCGCCACGATGCCCGCGCCGGTCAAAAAGCTGATCAAGCAGGCCGATCATGCCTGTGCCTATTTTGAAGCCACACAACTGGCCGGTTTCAATGACGACGAGGCGCGGCAGTATTTCGGTGAACCACCGGCCGGTTACAGTCTGACGATCATGCCGCTTTCCGATAAACTGGCGCGTGAAGCTTTCGTGACCCGTTTCAACGCTCTCATGAAATTGAAAGGCTAGATCATGTCAGGGACCAAACCATGACCTTGGCCATTGAACTTTCAGCCGTGGTGGTGACGGTCAGGGATAACGAAGCCCTGGTTCTTTGTCTGAACCTGCCGAAAAAAAACGGCCAGGCGGCCTTTGCCCTGCCCTCCGGACCATTCTTGCCGCAGAGCCACCGCACCTTTGATCTGGCGCTTCGCGCCTTCGTGCGCGAACAGACCGGCTTCGCCATCGGCTATGTCGAGCAGCTTTACAGTTTTGGCGACGATGGCCGGCAAGGCATCGCCGCCACGGCCCCTGCCCATGATCCGGAAGTCGACCGCGTCGTTTCCGTCGGCTATCTGGCTCTGACACCACAAGCCGGCCATCAGGTGCGTTTCGATACCGCCTGGGTGCCGTTTCACCGCTTTTTTCCATGGGAAGACTGGCGCGGCAATGAGGCCAACCCCAAGCTGGAAGCCCTGCGTCCGGCCCTTTCCAGATGGTGCGAAAGCGCCGGAAGCGCCAGCGAACGCGCTCTGCGCCTGCGCCGGGTGGCAACCCTTTTTCCCGAAGACTTCGACAACTGGAACGAGGAGCGCGTCCTCGACCGCTACGAATTGCTCTATAATGCCGGCCTGACCGGCGAAGCCCACCGCGCGGATGGCGGCGAGATGACGATTTCCGCCGGCGAACCCATGGCTTCGGATCATCGCCGCATCCTGGCCACCGGACTGTCACGGCTGCGCGGCAAGCTGAAATACCGCCCGGTGATTTTCGAGCTGATGCCGGAGCAATTCACCCTGCTGGAATTACAGAAGTCACTCGAAGCGCTTAGCGGTCTGCGGCTTCACAAGCAGAATTTCCGCCGCGGGCTGGAACGGACCGGCTTTGTCAAACCGCTCGGCATCATGCGCGAAGATACCGGCGGCCGCCCGGCCGAGCTTTACAGTTACGATCAGGAACAGTTCCGTTTCGCCTCCTCGCTGGGTTTGAGCCTGCCAAGGGCCTGACGGTGTTAGTGCAGCCTGGCCAGCCGCGCCGCCTGCGACATCCAGTTCTCGCGGCTGACCCGTTCGGGCGACAGGATACGGTTAGACACCCAGGCGACGTTTTCCGGCGACCAGCCGGCAATCTGCCAGTAGTAGAAAATGCCCAAACCGTTCAGTTCGCGCTGTCGGGCGGCATCAATGCCGGAAATGACCGTCAGATCATCCGGCGGCGTCTGCGGCACCCCGACGCGGACCGGCTCCAGTCCCGTACCCGCCTGCTTCACGGCTGCCTGGATGCTCTCCGGAGTCATGACGGCAAGACTCGACACACGCCTTTGCAGGCTGGCGTCCTCACGCCGGATCACGACATTGGCGGCAACTGTATCCAGGCGCGGCGCGGGCTGCGGCGGCGCATAGGGTGACTTACCGACCTCTGACGTTTTCGGGGCAGGATAAGGCACCACGACCCCCGACGTAAAAGCCTCGGCGGCGGCATCGAGATAGGTCACCGGCTGCGGAGGAACCATTGATGCCGGTTCCGACTCAGCACTAACCAGGGAGGGCGTTTCATCAAAGCTCACGCGTGGCCGTTCCGATGCGCTGTGACGGCCCTGCGCGCGCCAGGAAAGGCTCCAGCCCACCCAAGCCGAAATCAGGAATGTCCCCAGCATAAGGCCCAGCGATTTCAGAATCAGAATTGTCATTGTGTCCTTACCGCTTCGGCTTGCTGACGCGCTTGGCGGCGAAGCCCGTAACCAGGCCCAACCCAGCGGCGCCCGCCAGCAGCCAGCGGAGTTCCATTATCAGATGCAGCATATCAGCCCCCTATCCTGCGTTTACGGTAAAAACGACGCGACGATTCCTGGCCCGGCCCTCAGCAGTGGCGTTATCGGCCACCGGTAAAGCACCGCCGAAGCCGCGCACAATGACCCGATCCGGCGCCAGACCGCGTGCGATCAGCGCATCGGCCGCCGCCTGCGCCCGCGCCTGTGAAATGGTCTGGTTGACCATACCATCGCCGAGATTGTCGGTATAACCGGAAACCGTCAGGCGCACCTGCACCGGGCAGGCCGCCACGACTTTATAGACATCGCCGATCAAATCCTGGCTCTCCGGCGTCAGGTCATAGGTGCCGGTCTTGTAACTGACCTGGCGGCTGGAGATGGCGGCCGTCAGATCCTGATCGCAGGATCGCGCCGCCTGGGTGCTGGCGTCAATAGCGTTATCCCCGGCAACGCGCGGCAGGTCACTGGCGGCCCTGTTCAATGAGGCCACCGCCGTGGCGCCATCGCCATGGATGATCTCGATTCCCCGGTCGACGGATTTGTCAGCGGATTTGACACTCACGCTCGCGGACGCCTGAGTAGATGTGTCTGCGGGCGCATCAGGCGGGGCCACGATCTGAACCGCGCTGATCGGACTATTGACAAGCTTTCCGCCCGGCAAAACAGGTTCGTTCATAGTTACATCGGCAAGCGCCGCCTGGGCTTCCGTCAGTTGCGTCCTGGCTTCCGACGTATTGTTCGCGGCGCTCAACCTGACGGTCTGACCGGAAACATCTGCCCTGACCTTATGCAATCCCTTCATCGCCAGGACCTGATCAATGCTGGCCTTCAGGTCATTCTCCATGGCCGGCAGAACGCGATACAGCCCCACGGCGCTGAGAATGGCCAGGCTTGAAAATCCTGCGATCCATACGGCCCTGGCTGTCATCGGTTACCCCCACACGAATTCAGATTGCGTTAACCTTTTTATCGCGTGTGGGCACAACAAACAACCACCCAAAACAACTGGGAGGGGACAAATAAATTGCCCCCTCCTGGATGTGTCTTGCCAGATGCCTTGCCAGATGCCTTGAATGTAACGCGATCAGCCTTTTGCGGTGATCGCCGCCTGAGCCGCAGCCAGGCGCGCCACCGGTACGCGATACGGCGAACAGGAGACATAGGCCAACCCTGCGCCGTGGCAAAAGGCGATCGAGGCCGGATCGCCACCGTGTTCGCCACAGATGCCCATCTTGATATCCGGCCGTTGTGTCTTGCCCTTTTCAGCGGCGATCCTGATCAGCGCACCGACGCCATCCTGATCAAGCGAGACGAACGGGTCCTTCTCGAAAATGCCCTTATCGATATAGGGATTGAGGAAGCGGCCGGAGTCATCGCGGCTGATGCCGAAAGTCGTCTGTGTCAGGTCATTGGTGCCGAAAGAGAAGAACTCCGCCGTCTCAGCCAGTTTGTCGGCCAGCAAAGCAGCGCGCGGCAGTTCGATCATGGTGCCAACCATATAGGCGATGTTCTTGCCCTTGGCGGCAAAGATTTCCTTGGCGACCTTGTGCGTCATGGCCGTCAGGTAAGCCATTTCCTCACGGGTAGCGACCAGCGGATGCATGATTTCCGGTTTCGGATTGCCACCGGCGCCGGCCACTTCCACGGCCGCCTCGAAGATGGCGCGAAGCTGGCTTTCGTAGATTTCCGGGAAGGTGACACCCAGGCGGCAACCGCGCCAGCCCAGCATGGGGTTGGTTTCGCTGAGTTCCTTGGCGCGCTTGTAGAGCTTTTCCTCGCCAACGCCCGAGGCTTCGGCCACGGCCTTCATGTCCTCCGCCGTATGCGGCAGGAATTCATGCAGAGGCGGATCAAGCAGGCGGATGGTCACCGGCAGGCCATCCATGATCCGGAACAGCTCGGCGAAATCGGCCTTTTGCATCGGCTGGATCTTTTCCAGCGCCTTGCGGCGGCCAGCTTCGTCGTCAGCCAGGATCATCTCACGCACCGCCGAGATACGTTCGTCATCGAAGAACATATGCTCGGTCCGGCAAAGACCGATGCCCTCCGCGCCGAAACCGATCGCCGTGCGGGCGTCGGCCGGAGTTTCGGCATTGGTGCGAATGGCCAGGGTCTTGTATTCGTCGGCCCATGTCATGATCTGATGGAAGTCTTCCGAGAATTCCGGTTCGATCATGCGGATGGCGCCCTTCATGATCTCGCCTGACGAGCCATCAAGCGTAATGACTTCACCATGCTTGAAAGTCTGACCGCGCGAGACGAATTCGCCGCGTTCGGCATAGATATTCATCTCACCAGCGCCGGAAACGCAAGGGCGTCCCATGCCGCGGGCCACGACCGCCGCGTGACTGGTCATCCCGCCGCGCGCCGTAACGATCGCCTTGGCGGCGTGCATGCCATGAATATCTTCCGGCGAGGTTTCGTCACGCACCAGGATGACATCTTCACCGGCGGCGGCGAAACGCACGGCGTCATCGGCGGTGAAGACGATCTTGCCCGAAGCCGCGCCCGGCGAGGCCGGCAGGCCGCGCGCGATCACCACCTTCTCGGCCTTGGGATCGAGCATCGGATGCAACAATTGATCGAGCGCCGAAGCGTCGATGCGCATCAGGGCTTCTTCAGGGGTAATCAGGCCCTCTTTCGCCATATCGACGGCGATCTTGAGCGCCGCCTTCGAGGTGCGCTTGGCGTTGCGGGTCTGGAGCATGTAGAGCTTGCCCTGCTCGACCGTGAACTCGACATCCTGGACATCGCGGTAGTGATTTTCGAGCGTATCAACCGTTGATTTGAACTGGCTGAACACGTCCGGTAGTGACTCTTCCATCGAAAGCGCGCGCTCACCCATTTCCTCGCGGGCCTTCTTCGTCAGGGCCTGCGGGGTACGGATACCGGCCACCACGTCTTCGCCCTGGGCGTTAAGCAGGAACTCGCCGTAAAGATCGGGATCACCGTTGGAGGGGTTGCGCGTAAAGGCAACGCCCGTCGCCGAGGTCTGGCCCATATTGCCGAAAACCATCGACTGGATATTGACCGCCGTGCCCCAGTCTTCCGGAATATCGTGCATCTTGCGATAGAACTTGGCGCGGTCGTTCATCCACGAACTGAAAACGGCCTTCACCGCGCCCCAGAGCTGCGCTTTGGGGTCTTGCGGAAAATCGTGACCCAGTTCGGATTTCACCATCGCCTTGTAGTCGGCGATGATCTTCGTCCAGTCCTTGTCGGTGATGTCGGTATCGACCGTGACACCCAGGCGATCCTTGTGATCGTCGAGAATATCCTCGAAGCTGTGATGCGAAACACCTAGTACGACATTGGAATACATAGTGATGAAACGACGGTAGCAATCGAGCGCGAAGCGGCGATCCCCCGTCAGGGACGCCAGGCCTTCGACCGTTTCATCGTTGAGGCCGAGATTGAGCACGGTATCCATCATGCCCGGCATCGAGGCGCGCGCGCCGGAACGGACCGAAACGAGCAGCGGGTTTTCAACCTTGCCGAAGCCTTTACCGGTGCTAGCTTCCAAATCAGCCAGCGCTTTTTCAACTTCCTCCACAAGACCATCGGGCAGGGCCTGTTCGTTTTTGAAATAGTGGACGCAGGCCTCGGTCGTGATCGTGAAGCCGGCCGGAACCGGCAGGTTCAAAGCGGACATTTCAGCCAGATTGGCTCCCTTGCCGCCCAGAAGCGCCTTCATTGAGGCATTACCATCAGCCTTTCCGGCCTTGAAGGCGTAAACCCAGTGCTTTGACATGAACTTTCCCTTTTCAGTCATTACTTGATATCTTAAGCGAAGTGCTTACGGAAAATCTTTGTTTTCCTTATTATTATAAAAATTCAATCAGGCGATTTTGCTCAGGTCGGCAATCTCACCGGACAGGTCACACACAGCTTTTAAAATCAGCAGACGATTGGCGCGTATGACCGCATCGTCCGCGTTGACCAGAACCCCGTCAAGGAAGGCGTCAACACCTTGTCGCAATGCAGCAATATGATGCAAGGCGTCAATGTATTTTTCATCGGTTAACGCGGCTTCGACCGCGCGCCTGGCCGTATTCAATTGCGTCAGAAGCGTCGTCTCAACCGCCGGCGCGCCAGACAGCACCTGCGGTTCGCCCGAAGGCAGATCGCTCTTTTTCGCTTCGGCGGCCAGGATATTGGCAGCGCGTTTATGAGCGGCCAGCAGATCATCCCCTGCCGGTGTCTTCAGGATCGTTTCCAGAGCAGCAATACGCAGGGCTTGGCGTATGATATCATCATCCCTGAGGGCGAAGACGGCCTCGATGATGTCGAAACGATGCCCTTCGTCCTTCAATTGCACCTTAAGGCGATCGGCCATGAAGTCCCCGAACTCCGGCCCGACCTGTGCATAACCACGGAAAGCCAGCAGGACGTTTTCAACTTCCGGCACGTTCGGCACATGCTCGTACATGATATCGAGATCGTAATCGCGGTCCGTCGGGATCACCCAGACCGTGCTCTCCAGCAGGCCCTGTTTGAAATCACGCAGATAGTTGTCAAAGATTTCGCCGTCGCCTTCGGCTACGCGCGGACCAGCGGAACCGCGCCAGTTATCGGTATCGACATAGACGGCCCGGCCCGACCCGGCATAGATCAACAGGCTCTTATACCAGAAACCGGCCAGCTCATTGAGTGACACGCGGACATTATGCTGGCGCAGAATGCGCAGGATACCAAGCGCCGAGCGGCGCAGGGCGAACGGGTCTTTCGAGCCGGTCGGTTTTTCATCGATGGCGAAGAAGCCGATCAGGGTATCAAGCTTGTCAGCCAGCGCCACAACGGCCGATACGGCGGCTTGGGGCACGGAATCCGAAGGGCCTTGCGGTTTGTAATGCTCGCGGATGGCATTAGCGATTTCGGGCTTCAGACCAGCGGCATCCGCGTAATAGCCGCCCATGACGCCCTGCAATTCCGGGAACTCTCCGACCATATAGGAGGCCAGGTCCGCCTTGGCCAAACGCGCCGCCTCACCGGCCATGGTCACGTCGGCATTAACAAACGGCGCAATGGCCTTCGCCAGTTCAACAATACGCGCCACACGTTGGGCCATAGTGCCGAGTTTGGCATGGAAGGTGACACCATTGAGTTTCGTCAACCATTGATCGAAGTTGCCTTCGCGGTTATCTTCCTTCCAGAAGAAGACACCATCCGACAGACGCGCCGACAGCACCTTGGCGTTGCCGCGCTTGATTTCCGCGCCGCCGTCAATCGCCTTCATGTTCGAGGTGATGACGAATTTCGCCGCCACTTTTCCTGCGGCATCACGCACGGCGAAATACTTCTGGTGCGTACGCATCGAGGTCTTGATGACTTCCGGCGGCAGGGTCAGGAAAGCTGAGTCCATATTCCCCAGCAACGGCACGGGGAACTCGTTCAGACCGGCTACCTCTTCCAGCAATCCCTGATCCTCGATCAGTTCGCAACTGGCCTCGGTACAAACGGCTTTCGCCTGTTCCAGAATGATTTTCTGGCGTTCGGCATGATCCAGAATGACAGAATTATCGCCCAAGACCTTCTGGTAATTAGCAAAATCGCTGACCGGCAGAGGCTGGCCGGAACCAAGGAAGCGATGGCCTTCGGTCAGATTACCGGCGGTCAGACCTTCCAGTTCAAACGGGATGACCTCGCCATCGAACAGGAACAGGATACGCTTCAATGGTCGCACCCAGCGGAAGGTGCTGGTGCCCGAACGCATCGATTTCGGCCACGGGAAGCTAAGGATCACATCACGCAGCATACCGCCCAGCACATCGGCGGTCTTGACGCCCGGCTTCTCGATACGCGCCATCCACACGCCATTTTCGAGCGTCAACTTGTCCTGCGTCAGGCCGACTTTGCGCAGGAAACCTTCCATGGCCTGCGGCGGAGCGCTTTCCTTCGGTCCCTTGACCTCTTCGGTCACGGCCGCCGTTTCGGTCGGCAGCCCTTCCACCACCAAAGCCAGACGGCGCGGGCCGACATAGGCTTTCAAAGCTTCGTAGCTCAGACCGGCAGCGGTCAATTTGGCGCCAAACAGACGCTCGAAATCACGCGCCGCGCCCAGTTGCATACGGGCCGGAATTTCCTCGGAGAACAGTTCGATCAACAGTTGAGCCATCAGCGTGTCTCCTCCTGCCTGGCCCATTCGGTGGCGCAGGCCTTACAGAGATCACGAATACGGCCGATATAGGATTGACGCTCGGCCACGGCGATAGCGCCGCGCGCATCCATCAGGTTGAACAGGTGCGACGCTTTCAGCACATGGTCATAGGCCGGCAGGACCAGCGGGTAACCGAGGGAGTTCTTCGTCTCCAGAATACGCTTCACATTGGCTTCCATATCTTCAAACTGGCGCTTGAGCGTCGCCACGTCCGAGGCTTCGAAATTGAAGGCCGAGAACTGGCGTTCCTGCTCCTTGAAGATATCGCCGTATCTGACGCCGGCATTGTTGAATTTCAGATCATAGACGTTATCGACATTCTGGACATACATGGCCAGGCGCTCCAGCCCGTAGGTCAGTTCGCCCGACACCACATCGACCTCGATGCCGCCGACGCCCTGGAAATAGGTGTACTGCGTCACCTCCATGCCGTCGCACCACACTTCCCAGCCCAGGCCCCAGGCGCCAACCGTCGGATTTTCCCAGTCGTCCTCGACAAAGCGGATATCGTGTAATTGCGGATCAAGCCCGATACGGCGCAGGGATTCGAGATAAAGCGCCTGCATATCTTCCGGGTTCGGTTTCAGGATTACCTGATACTGATAATAATGCTGCAAACGGTTGGGGTTTTCGCCATAGCGCCCATCGACCGGACGGCGCGACGGCTGGACATAGGCGGCCTTCCAAGGCTTCCTGCCGAGCGCGCGCAGCACCGTCGCCGGATGCAGCGTGCCAGCACCGACCTCGACATCATAGGGCTGGAGAATCGCGCAACCCTGTTCGGACCAGTAGTTGTGGAGGGTCAGGATCAGGTCCTGAAAAGAAAGAGGTTCAGCCATAAATCAATCTGCAAACAGCTTTGAATTTTGCGGCGAACATAGAGGGGCGGTCGCTATCGGGCAAGCCAAAAGACCCGGTAATTTAAAAGAAAACCTGTGCCTGTGACCGAGAATCTGGCTTCATCTCGCATATGATCGCAAGCGATACCAAAAACCGCCTGAAAGCCGTCGTCACGGCGCTGAAACAGCCGACTTCGTGGCTGCTGCTCGGCATGGGATTTTCCGCCGGACTGCCCTTCCTGCTTGTCGGCGGCACCTTGAGCTTCTGGTTAAGAAGTTCCGGCATCTCATTGACCCTGATCGGTTTTATCACTTCCGTCAGCATCATCTACGGCGCCAAGGTTTTGTGGGCACCATGGATGGACAAGTTCCGCCTGCCTTTCCTTTACCGCTGGCTCGGCCAGAGACGCAGCTATATGTTGCTGTCGCAACTCGGCGTCGCCGCGGGGCTGAGCCTGATGGCCCTCTACGGCCCGCATCGCCTGACCGCCTTTATCTGCACGGCACTGTTTGTCGCCTTTGCCGCCGCCTCGCAGGAAATCGCCATCGATGCCTGGCGCGTCGAGCAAAGCGAAACCTCGGCCGATCAGGCGCTGAACCCCAGTTTTTACGCCTATGGCTTCCGCATCGCCATTTTGACGACCGACGCCCTGATCCTCGTCCTCTCCAAGCGCGTCGGCTGGCCTCTGTCGTATCAGATACTGGCGCTGGCCATGCTGATTGGCGTCACCGTTACCCTGCTCTCGCCGCGTAGCACCATAGAGATGCACACGCATGTCAAAACCAGAACCCTGTACGAACTGATTGTCACGCCTTTCGCCAGCTTCTTTCAGGCGCACAAAGGCACGGCCGGGCTGATCCTGCTGACCCTGGCGCTCTATCGCCTGCCGGATTACCTGACCAATATCGCCGGCGCCATGTATGTCGATACCGGCCTCGATTCCGACACTATCGCCGCCATGCGCGCCACCATCGGCCTGGCTGCCTCCTTTACCGGCATCGCCGCCGGCGGGTCTTGCCTCCTGTTTCTCGGTGTCCGGCGCACTTTCCTGCTCGGCGCCCTGCTCGGCCCTCTATCCAATGTCTGTTTCTCGTGGATGTCGGTGGCGCACGGTGACCCATTGGCCTTCGCCATTACCCTGGTCGGCGATAATTTCGCCAACGGCATCGCCGAAACAGCCTTTGTCGGCTTCATGACCCAGCAGGTGTTGAATAGCGAGCAGGGCCGCGAACACACCCTCACCCACTATGCGCTGATGTATTCCGTGGCGGCGCTGACCGGCAAGATTCTCAAGGGTTTCACCGGCTGGACAGTCGATCTGATGACGCCGCAGCTCGGCCTTTTCAACGCTTATTCGGTCTTCTTCATCGCCACTGCCGCAATCGGGCTGCCCTGCCTGTTTCTATGCTGGCGTCTCGGGAAAAAGGGCGTATTTTCGACCTGAGCCGGAAAAATCAACGCGTTGGGTGCCTTATGAAAATCACCAACACCTTTATCGTCAAGGCCGATGACAGCCCTGCCGTCACGGGCATGGTCCCAAAAATCCGGGATGGCAAACCAAGCGTGGCGCGGATGCACTACGAACTTCTGGCCGAACACCCTTACGAATACGATCTCGACAGCTTCAATTTTGAAATCTGGTGTCGCCGCAAAGATATCAACGACGCCGACCGCGACAACCACCGCGAAGCCTTTTTCTCGAAAGGGCATCCGTGTATGCGCGCCTCGCCTCTGACCAAGACGCATGGCTTTGGAGCGCACTATAACAATTCTGGAAAAATTGCCATTTATCCGGTTGATTCAACTACCTACCGTGAATTGCTCAATAATCCGGAGAACAAGGTTGAAATGGCGATGCGCTCGAAACGACCGGAAAAAGCCTCATCCTAGACGGCAGGCACGCACCCAGGCGTCCGGCATCATCGTTTGCATACGCAGGCTTAAAGCCCCCGCTGCTTCGTCCGTTTCGCACAGGGCAAAACAGGTCGCGCCTGATCCGGACATACGGGCGAACAGAGTTTCATCCTGCGCCTCCAGCGCCGTCAGCACTTCGGCGATCGCCGGTTGCAAATGAATGGCCGGTGACTGCAGGTCATTGCGGGTACGGCTGAGCGCCGAAATCAATTGCCGGATATCCCGGATACCGTCGAAATCCGGCCTGACGTCAATCTCATTAAAACGGCCCTGCTTGTCATAGCCGCCATACACTTTCGCCGTCGCGCATGCGACCCCCGGATTAACCAGAACCGCCGGAATCACCGGCACATGCGCTGGCGTCAATATCTCGCCATACCCCTCCGCGAATGCCGATTGACTCCACAGGCACATAATCCCATCCGCACCGATAGCGCCGGCAATGGCTGATAAGTCCGCATCTTCCATTTCCGGCGCATAAAGCCGGCGCAGTAAATGCAGGACCGCTCCCGCATCGGCGCTGCCTCCGCCCATGCCGGAAGCCACCGGCAGGTTTTTGGCCAGACGAATATGATGACGGTCCACTTTCACGGCCGCACCCGCCTCAAAGCGTCGCACGGCCTTCAGAATAAGATTGTCCTCCCCAACATCGAGGCCATCGGAAAATGGCCCTTCAATGCCAAGACGCGGCATTCGCTCATCCGCCAAGCCACTTGGTTGTGCCGGTAAAAACTCTATCTCATCACCGATATCAGCGAAAACCACCAGGCTTTGCAGCGGATGATAGCCACGCGTATCAGGTGCGGCGACATGCAGGTAGAGATTGATCTTGGCCCTGGCCAGCATAACAGTCACGCGTCTGGTTATGGGCGCGATTTGCGCTCATCATTCAGCGCGGTCGTCGTCGCCTTCGCCTTGCTGTCGGCCATTTTCTGGCTGGCGGCATTGGCGTCGAGTTTCTTACGCACGGTTTCCGCCTGGCGCTCGGTCGTCTTCAAAGTCAGCACGCGCCGCCATTCATAACCGGCCTCGGTATCACGTCCCAGCGCCTTGTAGACATCGCCCAGATGCTCGTTGATCTCCGGATCGGCTGGCTCCATCTGCACTGCCTGCTCGATAAAATCGAGCGCCTGCTGGTACTGGCCCTTTTTATAATAACCCCAGCCCAGCGAATCGATGATCGCGCCCGATTTCGGGCTGATCTTCATCGCCTGCCGAATCAGATCCATGCCCTCATCAATCTGCGCGCCGCGGTTAATCCAGCCATAACCGAGAAAGTTGAGAATTTCCGGCTGATTGGCATTGAGTGCCTGGGCTTTCTTGATGGTGACTTCGGCGTCGTGCCAGCGATCCAGCCCCTCATAAACAACGGCCTGCATATAGAGCGCCTGCCAGCCGAAATCGCTGTCGCCGGCGCGTTGGATACGCGCATCCAGCAACGCCAGGGCGTCGGCATCCTTATCCATGGCATGCAGGATGCCGGCTTTTTCGATGATCAGGCCGAGATTATCCGGTTCGCGCACAAGGGCCTGATCGACAAGAGTCAGCGCCCGGTCAAACCTTTCGTCTCCGCGCATCACCCAGACCCGGCGCAGAACCGCTTCATTGTAAAAAGGCGAATCCGGTCCGATACTGGCCCAAGCGGCGTCAGCGGCGTCCGTATCCTTCAGTTCCTGCTGGACCTGCCCCAGGAAAATGCGCTCCCGATCGGACGTATTATCGAGATAGAGCGACAGATGCAGGCTCGCCAGGGCGAACTCGGTATCATGCTCGCTGAAAGATACCGTCGAAGAAACGAACAGGGCCTGGGCCATGCTTTCGACCAGGCCCGGCAGGGCCGGCGCCTTGCCGGCACCCGAATCCAGGCGTTTCAGCGCCTGCCGCGCCACCACGTCATTTGTCTGGTCGGCAATGGCTTGCCAGATGGCCTTCGCCTCATCCTTTCGTCCCTGCCGTTCGAGGAAGGCCGCATAATCAGGGCCGAAAATAAAGCTGGCCGCGCCGGGCTGGTAAAGCGACTTGTAAATCGCCTCAGCCGCGACCTTATTGCCCTTGATTTCATTGAGACGCGCCCGGCCCGCCTTGATCAGATACGACACCAGCCGGTCACGATCATTGTCCTGCAGGGCGGCGTCGGCAGAATCGTCAAGCGCGGCTTTCCACTGCCCGTTCATCGCCTGGATATAAGGCTTCAGCAACAGGCCGTTGCGGTCATGCGGATTGACTTCGAGCAGCGCGTCCATGCTTTTCAGCGCCCTGGACGGCTTGTCGGCCTTGACAGCCCTGACAGCGCCAATGAGGGCGACCATCAGTTCGCTGGTATCCGTGGTTGCGGCCATGCCCTGGGCCACCGCCGCCGCGCGGTCGATGTCACCGCCCAGTATACTGATCAGAAAAGCCTTTTCACGCAGGTCGGCATCCGAAGGATCGGCAATGGCGGCGTCACTCATGGCTCTGGCGGCGGTTGAGACATCGCCTTGCGCCATGGCGAAACGGCCGATCAGGTAATTGGCGTAAGGGCTGGGATAAACGCTCAGTTCCTGCCGGACATCGGCATAGATGACACGCGGCGACGCAATCGCCTCACTGGCGGACACCTGTCCGCCGAGCGCGAGGCCGATCAGCACAATACCGATGCCGGATGTTCGCCGCATACTTCTTTTCACGTTACGATCTGCCTCTGACAAATGCTCAGGCCTCAAAACCTATATCCAATATAGGGCTAAAATGCGTAACATAAAAGTTTACATGTTCGGATAATTGGGACCGCCGCCGCCTTCCGGGCAGACCCAGACGATATTGCCCGTCGGGTCCTTGATATCGCAGGTTTTGCAATGGACGCAGTTCTGCGCGTTGATTTGCAGGCGCGGTTCTCGCGTTTCCAGCCCGACGATTTCGTAAACCCCCGCCGGGCAATAACGCTGTGCCGGCTCGGCATATTTCGGCAGGTTGATATCGATCGGGATGTGCGGGTCCTTCAATTTCAGATGAACCGGCTGGTCTTCCTCGTGATTGGTATTCGAGATGAAGACCGAGGATAGCTTGTCGAACGTCACCACACCATCCGGTTTCGGGTAGGCGATCGGCTTGAACTGCGCCGCGGGCTTGATCGAATGCGCGTCGCTTTTTGTGTGATGCAGGGTGCCCAGGAAGGAGAACCCGCCCATCAGACTGGTGAGCATCATCTCGACGCCGCTGATCAGGGTGCCGAGATTGGTGCCGAACTTCGTCAGGATCGGTTTGACATTGCGAACGAGCTTCAGTTCCTTCGCCACATCCGAATGATCATAAGCCTTCTGATAGCCTTCCAGAACTTTCGGCGCATTCCCCGATCCCAGCGCCTTGACGATGGCATCGGCCGCCAGAATGCCGGTCTTCATAGCGTTGTGGCTACCCTTGATGCGCGGCAAATTGACGAAGCCGGCCGAACAGCCGATCAGCGCCCCACCGGGGAAAACCAGACGCGGCACGGACTGATAGCCGCCTTCGTTGATGGCGCGGGCGCCATAGGCCACGCGTTCGCCGCCTTCGAGTACCTCACGGATCGACGGGTGCAGCTTGAAACGCTGGAATTCATCGAACGGCGACAGATACGGGTTTTCGTAGTTGAGGTGGACGACAAAGCCGATCGAGACGTAATGATCACCGAAATGATAAAGGAAAGAGCCGCCGCCGGTCCTGTCATTCAGAGGCCAGCCGAGGGTGTGTTGAACCAGGCCCGGCTTGAATTTCTCCGGCCTGACCTTCCACAATTCCTTGAGGCCGATGCCGTATTTCTGCACGTCGCTCTTGGCATCGAGATCGTATTTGCGGATAACCAGTTGCGACAGCGAACCACGCGCCCCTTCGGCGAACAAGGTATATTTCGCGCGTAGTTCAAGGCCTGGCTGGTAATCCGGCTTGTGATGACCGTCGCGGGCGATACCGAACACCCCGGCCACCACCCCGGCCACCGCGCCATCGGCGTCATACAGCACTTCGGAGCAGGCCATGCCGGGATAGATTTCGACCCCCAGCCCTTCGGCCTGCTCGGCCAGCCATCGCGCCAGATTGCCGAGCGAGGCGATATAACAGCCGTGATTGCTCATATAGCCGGGCTTGGGCAGGGCCGAGATATCCATGGCCCCTTGCGGCCCCAGATAGATGAATTTGTCGTCGGTTACCGGCGTTTCCAGCGGCGCGCCCAGTTCCTTCCAGTCGGGGAACAGCTTCGACAGGCCGGAAGGATCGATCACCGCGCCGGAGAGAATGTGCGCGCCGATTTCAGACCCTTTTTCCAAAAGGGCGACGCTGATTTCCTGCCCGGCCTTCGCCGCCTGTTGCTTGAGCCGGATCGCCGCCGACAGACCCGCCGGTCCACCACCGACGATCACCACGTCATATTCCATGGCCTCCCGCTCGATCACCGATTCGCTCTCTGGGGTATCGGACATGGATATTCACTCCTGAAACGGCCCACCTGTTGAATCAGGTCGCCTTCAATACATCTTGCCGAGCCGGTGCGTCCGTTTTGCTTTGAACTTTGGCCCCGCTCCCGATAAGAGTGGACGCATCGTTTTTGCCAAGGCCCCTGCCCGTTATGATTCCGTCTGATGACCTCCGCTCAGAGATCGAAAGCTATCTCGGCTTTCTGATCGACCACGAGCTGGAAGACGCCTACGAAACAGAGCCTCTTAATCGGACTCTCTCTGAAAATAAACAGGCATTTAAACGTACCGCCGCCGCCGCCACGCAAATTCATGTGACCCCCGCGCCATCCGGCGGCAATATCAGCGCCCTAAAGCCGCAATCCCTTGCCAATCTTGACCTTGGGACAGTCTTGCATGAAGCCCGTCAGCGTGCCGGCTCCGCCCGTACGATCGAAGAACTTTATGCCGAACTCGACGCCTTCCAGCACATGCCGTTGCGCCATGAAGGCGGCAGGGGCATTGTCCGTTTTCGCGGCAATCCCGATCCGGACCTTCTGGTGCTCGGTGAATGCCCGGATGCCGATGAGGATACCGCCGGCAACGCCTTTGCCGGGAAACCCGGCGACATGATGGATAAGGCGCTGAAAGCCGCCGGTGTTTTTGACAAAACCATGCTCAGCCCGTGCGTCTTCTGGCGGCCGGCCGGTGGACGCCCCTTGACAACGGAGGATGTCAGCCTCAATGCCCCCTTCATTCATGCTCTGATCAAACTGGCCGCCCCGAAAGCCATCCTGCTGTTGGGCGCTTCGGCCGTTTCGTGCGTATTGAATCTCGACCAGAGTTTGTCGAAGTTACGTGGCCGCCAGGTGAGTTACGGCACCGAAACGCCCCTTCCCGTTATGGCCAGCTATCCGCCCAATTTCCTGTTGAAACAACCCCAGGCCAAGGGCTTCTTCTGGCGCGACCTATTGCAACTGGTGATCAGCGCCAACCTTTAAAGGCACATCAAAAGACTGTGATTCAACCCTATGGGACTGTGATTTGCCTTATTTGCGACCTCGATCAATGTAAGGAGATCAACGCGCAATCCGTAAGGGTTGCCATAAAATTAATCTTTGATAAGCTCACCCGGCTTTTGTGAATGCGTCAGGCTTTGCCCTGTTTGCGCCTGATAGCCACCAGCAAGGGAAGCCGTTTTGACGTTACGCCACCGCGCCTTCATCAGCCTCACCGTTCTGGGTTTCGCGCTCGCAGCCGCCGTGCCGGCCTGGTCGGCGGCCAAATCCCAACCCGAATTGCGAACAGCGTCTTCAGTGAAAAAGAAGACGCCCGCCGCCGAAAAAACCCCTGCAAAGACAACCGAAACAGCCAAGAGTACGAAAAAGAGCACAACCGGCGACGATGCCAAAACGGTAAAGACGAAGGCAGCCAGCCCGGCCAAGAACCAGAAAAAGACCGAAATCTCTGATGCGGCGTCCGGCAAAAGCAAACAGAAAAAAGACGCTCCCTCGTCCAAAACCGATAGCAAAACCAAACTGGCTAATGCCTGCGGCTCAAAGGCCAAACTGAAAACGAAAGCATGCAAGGCCGCGCAACTCGCCGCAGCCGCCGAAAAGAAAAAAGCCGACAAGGCCCTCGCCGCGAAACTGGTGGCCGCCAAACCGATTACCTTCCTGCCGGCGCCTTTTTTCCCCAAACAAGAAACGCCCGCCGTCGCCTTGAATAACGGTCCCGTGCCCTATAGCGCCGTCGCCGGGCAAGGCACGCCCCTCGCGCCGACCCCGCTGAATAACGCCCTGTCGCCCGCCGACGCCGCGCTCTACCAGACCGCCTTCGACTTGATGGACAAGGCCGATTACGCTGGCGCCGATGCGCAACTGGCGCAGGTAACGGACAAGAGCCTGATGGGCTACGCCCAGTATCACAAACTGTTCAGCCGCGGTTATGCCTCGACCTACGAAGAATTGACCGCCTGGCTTGCCACCTATGGCGACCATCCGATGGCCATGAAGGTTTGGAACCTCGCCAAGCGCAAGAAGCCCGAAGGGGCGCCCGATCCGGCTTTCCCGCTGCTGGCGGCGAACACCGTGGCGCAGCGCGACGATGCCCCAGGCGGTGCAGCCGTCCAACTCGCCGCTTCGACCAGCCTTTCCGACAGTACGGCGATCGACCGTCCCGATGCCGCCGCCCCTTCCAGCGATACCGACCTGACCCCTAAATCGGCACGGTCGGCCTATAATAACGGCCAACTGGCCCAGGCCGTCACGCTCGGCCGTCAGATCGGCGATCACTGGGTGGCCGGCCTCGCCTGCTGGCGCCTGAAACGCTACGAAGAGGCGATGAACGAATTCAGGTTCGTCAGTTCCGACCCCAGCACCAATGCCTGGACGCAATCGAGCGGCGCCTACTGGGCGGCACGCAGCGCACAGAAGCTCGGACACGCCGCCGATGCCGAAACCTTCCTGCAACTGGCCGCCAGCTTCCCCTTCACTTTTTATGGCCTGCTGGCCGAAGAACGCCTCGGCGTCGATTCGGCCATCTCCCTGGCGAAAAAGGGGCTGCCGCCTACCTTCGGCCGCGAGCAGCGCACCGCCCTCACCGCCAGCCTGACCGAGGATTTCAACTGGGCCAAAAGCCATCCGCGCGCGCAAAGACTCAATGCCCTGGTTCAGGTCGGCCTCGACTCAGATGCCAGATCGGAGCTTCAGGCGGCGATCCAATCGTCAACGAACCGCGAGGAACGCGACCGCTGGCTGGCCTTCGCCGCCAAGACCCATATCCGGGTCAATCAGCTCAAGCCGACCGATCACCTGTTCGACGTCTCGCTGTACCCCATCCCCGATATCGCGCCGAAGGGCGGCTACACGATTGACAAGGCGCTGATTTTCGCCATCGCCCGCAAAGAAAGCAAGTTCGACGCCCAGGCCCACAGCTATGCCGGCGCCTATGGCCTGCTGCAACTGATGCCTTCCACGGCCGCTTTGGTGGAAGGTGATAACAGCTTCAACAGCAAGCCGAAGCAACTGCTGATCCCCGCCGTGAACCTGAGTGTCGGTCAGAACTACATCAACCGCCTGCAAGGATCTTCGATCATCGACGGCGACCTGCTGCGCACGATCGCCGCTTATAACGCCGGCGCGCGTCCGGTGAAGGACGCCCTCGATTCCCTCGGAGACGATGCAGATTCGCTGCTGGTGATGGAATCGATTCCCGTCGCCCAGACACGGCAATATGTCGAGGAAGTCGCCGCCAACTACTGGATCTATCGCCAGATCATGGGCAAGGACAGCAAGACCCTCGCCCAGGCGGCCAGCGACGCGAAGATCATCAGCCTGTCCGCCGATGCACCGGAACAGGCCGGCGCCGCGCCCGTGGGCGATGTCGCCCTGGCGGAAAACTAAACCTTACGAGCCGGTTTTGGCGGCACACCCAGCATATAAGCCAGGAAACTGAAACTCTTCGCTATCCCTCGCCATAAAGCCCCCCTGGCGTGAAAACGGTCGGCGCTGGTGGTTAGCGAAGCGCCCATAGGCCGCAGTCGCGCACGGCCCAGCGACATCGACAACGCAACATCCTCAAAGGCGACCTGATCCTTGTAGCCGCCGCTCGTGTCATACAGAGCGCGTGACAGCAGCAAACCATGGTCACCACTCGGCATGGCCAGCCAGCGGGCGCGCAGAGCCAGCATTTCCGCCCACAAGCCGACCAGGATCGATGGATCGTCAAAGCGCAGGTGAAAATAACCGGCACGCAGGGGGAAGTTCTTCATATGCAACTGGACCTGATCCATCCAGCCGTCGCCCAATTGCGAATCCGGATGCAGGATCAACAACCAGTCCCCCCGCGCCGCCCGGCACCCCTGCCAGAGTTGCAGGCCGCGCTCATGGTCGGTCCTGATAATCTGGCAACCGGTCGATTCAGCAATTTCCAGCGTGGCGTCATCCGAACCGCCATCGACGATGATGACCTCCTTGATCAGCCCCTCTACAACGCCCGGCACCAGGGCGGAAAGCGTGCGGGCCAGATGGTCTTCGGCATTCAGGGTCGGCATGACAACGGAAATCAACGCGAAAACACTCCTACCAGCTCAACATGGCCGGACCACAAGAACTGATCGATCGGCGTCACCCTGTCCAGTGAAAACCCGGCCTTCACAAGGATGTTAGCATCGCGCACGAAGGTTGACGGATTGCATGACACGGCCACGGCCCGCGCCACCTTTGAGCGGGCGATCTCGGCGGACTGGGCCTCGGCCCCGGCGCGCGGCGGATCGAAGACAATAGCGTCGAATCCTTTCATTTCCTCGGCCAGCATCGGACGGCGGAAGAGGTCACGCGTCTCAGCGGTAATCGTCTTGAGGCCGGGCGCGGTCCCGATCGCCGTTTTCAGCGACGCAATGGCCGGCGCCGAACCATCAGCGGCATAGACCACGGCTGTTTCAGCCAGCGGAAAGGTGAAAGCACCGGCACCGCAGAAAAGATCAGCCACCTTCTTTGCCTCGCCAATACCTTCGACAACCAGCCGCACCATATCGCTTTCCGATGGCGCGCTGGCCTGGAGGAACGGGCCGATCGGCAGCCCCACCATGGCCTTGCCAAAGCGCACCTTGGGGGGCCGCGCCATATACAGCATGTCCTCGCCCATGGTGACGCGGGCAAAATCGGCCTCGGCGGCGCACATGGCGATATTCATGCGCGCATCGGCTGATAATCCGCCGGACTTCGTGCGTTCGACGCCGGTGATATCTATGTCGAGTCCGGTAAGCGATGCCGTCACATGCAGAATCGGCGCGGATTTGGGATGTTCAAACAGGTAAGCCGCCAGCGCCCTGAGTTGCGGCAAGGCGGTGGTAATCGCCGGATCGCTGACCGGACATTCTCTTATAGCGACGAGATTCCACGATTTTCGCGCCTTGAAGCCAAGTTCGACCTGTCTGCCTGTCCTGCGGGCATGCAGGCCGACACGACGGCGGCTTTGCGGCGGCGTGGTCAGGATTGGCGCGACTTCAGTTTCCAGTCCCGTGCGTCGCAAAAGGATATCAACCGAGCTGCGCTTCCACTCGCTGTAGGCCGGAATATCCCAGTGCTGCAAAGCGCAACCACCGCACGCCGCGAAATGAGGACAGGGTGGCGCCACACGGTCAGGGTTGGCTTCCAGCACCTCGACCAGTTCAAGCTTTTCCTTACCCTGCCGCACCAGCACACGCTCGCCCGGCAGGGTCTGCGGCACAACAAGGCCACCGGCGGTAAGGCCGTCACCCTGAAAACCAACCTTGTCGATAAGCGCTTCAAACTCCGCCATGTCATTTCCGCAGTTACGAAAAGACGCCGCATATAGCACAGAGGTCAAAAAGCAAGTTTTTATCGAAATTTTGCAACACACCACTTAAATCCGCAGGCGAAATTTTCGCATATGGCGCGATATTAACTAACGATATTAACTAACTTTTCCGCCAACCTCCTGCTCCAGGAAACCGCACCATGTCCCATGCCCGCCATATCGGTCCGTTTTTTATCGGCGGCGCAATCCTGGCCGTGCTCCTGGCCTTGTTGCTGCCCACGGCCGTCGAAGCCGGCGATCGTGATGGCTATTATGGCCGCGCGGCCTATTATTACGAAGAGGATGGGCGCTATACTGGCGGCAGCCTCGGTTACTATCCCAATCTGGATGACAGTTACCATCGCCAATACGACCAGAAAACCTACAGAACCGGCCGGCGTTACGGTTATTCGCGCAGCTATGAGCGTGATTACAACGGCCGGGACTATGCGTGCCATTGTGGCCGCGGAGCCTATTACAGGGTTTATAACTGGAAAGGCGAGCACGAATACCGCCGCGGCGGTCACAGCTATCCCGCCTACGATTACGGCTATTGACGCCGGGATCTCATGTCAGTGATGACACGCATCATGGTTAAAATATGAACAAACATGAACGAACTGCTCAAATCCCGTTCATATTGCCTCTTGTATAAAGGTCATCACAACGACGCCGTTTTCTTTCCTACCGCGCCGTAACCGTGAAGGAGATTTTATCATGTCGAAGATGACATTTACGCACAAGATGATCCTGTCCGGCGTGGCCGTTACCGCGGCTGCCGCCATGGCTTTACCGGCCGCCGCCCAGTGCTACCGCGACAGCAATGCCGACGGCGCCATTATCGGCGCCATTGCCGGCGCCGCTATCGGCAACGCGGCTTCCAGCCGTCACGACCGTGGCGCGGGCACCGCCGCCGGCGCGGTGATCGGCGCCGTGGCCGGTGCAGCGATCGATGACAGCCATAATGATTGCCGTTACGATGACGGTTATCGTTACAGCGATCGCCGCTATTACCGTCAATCGCGTCCCTATTACGGCGGCACGGTCTATGTCCAGCCACGCACCTATTATTACCGCGACCGCCATTATCGCTATGATCGCCGTTATGATCGCCACGACGGCCGTCACCGCTATTGATATCAGACAATACAAAAAGCCTCCGAATCGGATTCGGAGGCTTTTCTTTGCGGCTTAAACCCCGTTTTTCCGCCACGACAGCAGGGTCGCCGCCCAGTAATTCCAGACACTGGCGATCAAAGTCGCAATAATCCCCGCCACAACGTAATGGATGTGAAGTTGGTCCTTCATGAACAGTGACAGGCACAGGCTGATCAGCGCGCCCAGCGAGCACGCCACATAAAACCGGATCAGCCCGCCCAGCATCCGCCAGCCTTTGAGGCGGCGATCGCGGAAAGTGATCAGGTTATTAAGGAAGAAGTTCCACGTCATCGACAGCCAGATCGCCAGACTGTAATTGATCAGGTCCTCGCTGTTGTACTGGTAACGATAGATAGGGAACTTGCCTGGCACGGTCAGAAAATGGTGACCGAGATAGAGCAGGATCGTGTAGACCACCACGCCGCTCAGGCCCACCCCCGCGAATAAAACGAACTTGGCCGGCATCAGCCCGCCGGTCGCCTTCTCCACCAGAAGCGCGCCGAGATCAAGCACCACGCGCAGGTCGAGCTTGGACACACCGCCCTGGCGCTCCCGCAAGGCCGCCTTGACCTCGCCAAAACGCGGCTTACGCGGTGCCGAGGCCGCGACATCGAGCAGAATCTTGAAGCCGATACCAGTCAGCCTGGGCCGCGCCGACAGATAATATTCACGCGTCATCAGAAAACAGCCGCTCATCGGATCGGACAGCGGCACCTTGAGCACCAGCCCCGTCGCCCAGGTCGCCGCCTTGGAACCCAGATCGCGGATACCGCTTAAGCCTGTATCGGTCGTGCCGATATAGCGCGACACGCAGACCAGATCCTTGTCGCCCTTCATGATCATCTCGGCCAGGGCGCGGATCGCCAGCGGATCGTGCTGCCCGTCGCCATCCATGACGCCAAGATATTTGCCGTTGGCAATATCCCAGCCCTTGATCGCCGCCGATGACAGACCACGTTCGTTAACTCGAACATGCAGGCGTACGTTCGGACGTGTCCTGGCCAGGTCGAGGACTTCGGCGGCGGTGTTATCCGCGGAATTATCGTCCACCACGATGATTTCGTGACTGATGTCCGCAAGGATATCGCTGATTTCAGTGATAACACCGCGAATGGCCGCCCCTTCGTTAAGGGTACAGATGATCAGGCTGAGATCCGGTTGAGCAGCCGAAGCCGAAGCAAGCTCGATATTCGTCAAAAAGAAACTCCCACGGCGCTCACCCCTCAGGGTTTTCCGCCATCAATGAAAACCGTTGGTTATCTTAAGAACGGAGAGAAGTGGCGAATCTATGGTGGTCCCCCGCACGCCATTCAACACCCGCATCAGCCCTGACACAAACAGGCCCAACTAACGCCGCCCGGACCCGATAAGCCCGGAGCAAGTGACGCTCATTATCTGTTTAGCACCAAGAATACAATGGCCAAACGCACCTTACCCCGCCTCGCCAGCCTCCGCTCATCTTCACCGTTCCCATCCGCATACTGGATGCCGGTGCTGTTTTTTCTGCCTTTAATTCTAGGTATTCTGGCCAAGCTGTATCGCTCGAAATATGTGTTTTCCGAATACCAGTCCGTCGCCTGTGCCGGTCTCAAGGCACTGGCCCACGAACCCATTTACGCCCTTGACCTGCACTGCCCCGGTATGCGCGCCGTCAGCTTCGTCTATATTCCCGGCGTGGCGCAGGTGGTGGCCTTTTTCGAGCGCTGGCTGACCGAACCCGGTTTTCTCGTTCTCTATCTCGCGCTTTATGTGATGGCAGTAGTCGCCCTGATCTATGTGCCGGTATGGGGCCGCAAAGTGCCTGGATACTGGCGTGAGAAACTGCCTTTCGCCACCTTCCTCAGCAGCAGCGCCTTCATGCTCGGCAATATCGCGGTCATCCTGCATGGCCTTGTACTGGCAGGCGCGCTGGCGATTGAAATCTCACCCTGGCTGTTTGTGGCCGGTGTGGTCGTGGCCGCTTGGGTCAAGCCGACCTTTCTGACCTATCTGATGGTCATTGTGTTGATGAACCTGTCGATCCAGCGCCGTCTGGTTCTTTTAGCGACCGGCGTCATCGCCGGCCTTCTGCCGATGGGGTATTTCATCCTGACCGGCGGCGAACTGGCCCGGCAATGGTATGCCCTGCTCTCGCATTATGTTTATGATGTCACACCGGGCGTCGGCATCTTCGGCTGGCTTGAACTGGTTGGCATCAATTCGGCCGGCATAGGCGCCAGGTTGGCCTATCTGATCTTCGCTGGTCTGATCACCCTAAGCGGCCTCGTCCTGGTCAAAGCACTGAAGCTAACCCTGCAGGAACGCCTCTGGTTGGGCTTGTCCCTGGCGGTCTTGCTGATCCCGCGCATCATGGCTGAGGATATCTGCCTGATCGGCCCTGGCCTGCTGATCGCCGCCAGCCGTTCGGCTCAGATGGCCGAGGACAAGCAGACAGTTCTCAGAAGCGGCCAGGGCATTGTTCTCACGCTTTGCGTCGTGGCTCTGGCCGGCGCACTGACCGGACTGGCCGATTACAGCGAACCCGTCGTGCTGCTGGGATTCAGCCTGTTTATCCTGTGGCTCGGCATCAAGCTGTCGGGCTTGCGATTACCGTTTGCCACATTCGGCGGCGCGCGCAAATCCGGACCGGCGGTGAACTGATGGATGCCCTGACCTGGTTCGAGCGCTTCACCCGGCGCAAGCGCAATCTGTGGCCCTTCTCACTCTTTTTCCTGTTCCCTCTGGTGGGCAACCTGATCAGCCGTCTGACAAAAAAACGTTACTGGCTACCTGACTTCGATGCCCTGATCTGCGGCGCGCATAATATCTCACGCGGGATTTCGCCTTACAACCTGCATCCCATCTGTGAGGGCATCCGGCCTACACCCTATGTCTATGCGCCGCAGGTCGGGCATTTCTTTGAACCACTCGAACAGGTTTTCGGGCTGGACGGCACACGCTGGGTTTTTGCGCTGATATATGCGCCGGCTATGCTCTGGTTGTTCTGGTATGCGGTACTCAAGCCGATGGCCCGAGCGCCCTGGCATTTCCGCCTGATGACCCTGGCGGCCATGGTCGGCAGTGTTCTGTCATGCGGTAATATCGGTCTGCTGTTGCACGCCCTGACCATTCTGACCGCCTTGCAGATCAGGAAATCACGTCTGCCGTTCATCGCTATCGTCATCTGCGGCGCATTGATCAAGCCGGTTTTTGTGACCTATCTCCTCGTCCTGCTGCTCGAAGACCGCCCCCTTATGGCGCGCTTGCGCATATTCCTCCTGTCCGCCACCACCGGTATCAGCGCGTTTCTCATCCTGCTGCTGACGGCCGGACGCTTCAGCGATGACTGGCACGCCGCGCTCAATGCCATCGTGATCCTTGAACAACCCGGCATCGGTTTTTTCGCCACCACCTCGGCGCTGGGCCTGAGCACAACCTCGCCCGTCACGCTCGCATGCCTTGGCCTGTTCGCCATCGGCATGGGACTAGCCAGCCTGATACTGGCGGAATGGGGTGGCCTTGCTGTCGAAGAAAGGATCATATTCGGCCTTGGCGCGGCACAGTTTCTCAATCCACGCCTGATGGACTACGACATGTTCACCCTGGCGCCCTGCATGGCCATGGTCGTCATGATGACCAAGCCGCTGGGCCGGAAGGCTTTCACCTGGGTAAGCTGGGCCTTTGCCGGCACATTGATTTTCTGCGTCGTCTGCAACATCCTGGAAATCCGCGCCGTTCATCGCGCGCCAGTCGCCGTCTTCGCTTATGGCCTGATCCTGCTGACGGTCGCCGGGCTGACCGCCTGGCCGCAACGGGCGCGGATACGCGGTTGGTTTCGCAATCCATTACCGGTCCTGCAGGATATCCTGGCTCAGCGGATTTAATTGGAGTACTGCTTATTATAACGCCGCTTTCAGTCGCTCCTGTGCCGCCATCAGCTTGGCCTTGCCATTTTCCGCGTCTTCGAGGCGCTCACGGTTTTCGGCAATCACCTCTTCCGGCGCCTTGCTGACGAAAGCCGGATTATCGAGCTTGCGGCGTACGCCGTCGATCGTCTTGTCAAAATCGGCAATGCCCTTGGTGAGCCGCGCCTGTTCGGCCTTGAGGTCGATAAACTCGGCGATAGCCAGATGCGCGGTCGCTTCACCGGCCAGGAAGGGCACCGAACCGGCGGCAGCTTCGCCCACCTTGACCTCCGACAGACGGCCCAGAAAGAGGATCAGATCCTCATGCGTATTCAATCGCCTGGCGGTAACATCTGAAGCCCCACTTAAAGAGAGTGGCGCGCGCGCGGACCCCGGCACATTCATTTCCGAACGGATCGAGCGGATTTCCGAAATCAGGTCGATCAGCCAGTTAATCTCCTCATCCGCCTCGGCATCGATGGCGGCGGCATCGAACTTCGGCCAGGCATGCCCAATCAGCATGCTGGTATGGCCGGTCTTTTCCCACAACTCCTCGGTGATAAACGGCATGACCGGATGCAGCAGAATCATCGCCTGATCGAGTACCCAAGCCGTCATGGCGCGAATTTCAGCCTTGGCGGTTTCGTCATCACCATTGAGGATGGGCTTGGCCAGTTCGAGATACCAGTCGCAGAAGACGTTCCAGATGAACTTGTAGAGCGCATTGGCGGCGTCATCGAAGGCACAGGCTTCCAGCGCCCCGGTAACGGCAGCGAGTGTCTTCTGCACTTCGCCCCTGATCCAGCGGCTGAGCGTCAGCTTTGCGGTTGATGGATCGAAACCTTCAATGCGGGCGCATTCGTTCATCTGGGTAAAACGCGTGGCGTTCCACAGCTTGGTCGAGAAATTACGGTAACCTTCGATACGCGGCTTGGCCAGTTTGATATCGCGTCCCTGCCCCGACATGGCGGTCAGGGTGAAGCGCAGGGCATCGGCGCCGAACTCATCGATCAGGACGAGCGGGTCCATGACATTGCCCTTGGACTTCGACATCTTCTGGCCCTTGTCATCGCGGACCAGGGCATTGATAAAGACACGCTTGAAAGGCGCCTGGCCGGTGAAGTGCAGCCCCATCATCATCATCCGGGCCACCCAGAAGAAGATAATGTCGAAACCGGTGATCAGGGTATGGGTCGGATAAAAGCGTCCGAGATCTTCGGTGTTTTCCGGCCAGCCCATGGTCGAAAACGGCCACAGTGCCGACGAAAACCACGTATCGAGCACGTCTTCGTCCTGCTTTAACGCCACCTTATATCCGTAATGCGCCTCAGCCTGGGCATGGGCTTCGGCTTCGGTTTCGGCGACAAAAATATAGCCGTCTTCAGCATACCAGGCTGGAATACGATGGCCCCACCAGAGCTGGCGCGACACGCACCACGGCTCGATATTGCGCATCCACTCGAAGTAGGTCTTTTCCCAGTTGCGCGGCTCGAACACGGTCCGGCCATCCTCGACCGCCTTGATCGCTTCCTTGGCCAGTTCACCTGCATTGACGTACCACTGATCGGTCAGGAAGGGTTCGATGATCACGCCGGAGCGGTCACCATGCGGTACCATATGCTTCGTTTTCTCGATGGCCTTCAGCCAGCCTTCTTCTTCTGCGCGGGCAATGATCGCCTTGCGCGCGGCAAAGCGTTCCATACCGCGATAGGCTTCCGGCACGGGATCGAAAACCAGCAGATTGGCTTGGATATCGAGGATATTGATCTGTTCCAGATTGTGGCGCTTGCCAACCTGAAAGTCGTTGAAATCATGCGCCGGGGTGATCTTGACCGCGCCAGACCCCTTGGCTGGATCGGCATATTCGTCAGCCACGATGGGGATACGACGGCCCGTGATCGGCAGAATGACAAACTTGCCCACCAGACCTTTGTAGCGTTCATCATCCGGATGCACGGCCACGCCGCTATCCCCCAGCATGGTTTCCGGACGCGTGGTGGCGACAACGATATAATCGCGCTTTTCCAGCGTCTCATTGCCTTCTTCGTCCTTGACTGGATAGTCAAAGGTGACACCATCCGCCAGCGGATAAGAGAAGTGCCAGTAATGGCCATCGACCTCCTTCTGCTCGACTTCGAGATCGGAAATCGCCGTCTGAAACTGCGGATCCCAGTTGACCAGGCGCTTGTCACGATACATCAGCCCCTGCTTGTGCAGGGTGACGAAGACTTTGCGCACCGCTGCCGACAGACCGTCATCCAGCGTAAAACGCTCGCGTGACCAGTCGCAAGACGCGCCCAGGCGGCGCAGTTGCCTGACGATCGTACCGCCCGATTCCGCCTTCCACTCCCAGACCTTTTCAACGAACTTGTCACGGCCCAGTTCGCGGCGGCCTTCATTGCCAGAAGCCGCCAGTTGCCGCTCGACCACCATCTGGGTGGCGATACCAGCATGATCAGTGCCAGGCAGCCACAGGGCCGCCTTGCCACGCATCCGTTCAAAGCGCGTCAATACATCCTGCAAGGTGTTGTTGAGCGCATGGCCGATATGCAGCGAACCGGTGACATTGGGTGGCGGGATGACGATGGAAAAGGTTTCCTTCGCATCCGACGGAGCAAATACGCCGGACTCCTCCCACTTCTTGTACAGGCGGGGTTCAACGGCGGCGGGATCGAAGGTTTTTTCCAGCATGGTCTCAAAGGATAAGAATGAAAAAGAGCGGCTCACCGCTGTGATGCCGCTCTCTTAACAAATGAACTCAAAAGAATCTATGATTTAGCGGCGTGATTGACGCGCAATCCGCTCAACTTCAAGACGGACCTGTTCTTCCACAATCCCCGGCAGATGCTGATCCAGCCAGGCTTGCAGCAGCGGACGCAGCAGTTCCTTGGCGACATCTTCCAGCGTACGGTCGCTATGCGGCACCAGCAGGTTGCTCGTCAGGGCGCCAAAAGAAGAGGCAGCGATCGATTCCGTGCGCTCGCTGACCAACCCGCCGCTGGGTGATGGCGCGGACGGCGCAACCGGTTCAGGAGCCGCGGCCGGGGCATAGGCCTCGATATCGCCGATGGAAACCGACTCCGGTGCTTCGTAGGTTTCGGTCAATTCGAGCACGTCGTCATCATCCGCCGTTTCGACCTCCGCTTCCGGTTCGGCCACAGCCGCGAAGGCATCATCGTCCTGCTCGGCTTCGGGTTCAGCTACCGCCTGGGCCGCCGCGTCTTCCGGCGCATCATCTTCCGAAATGATACGGCGAATGGAAGCGAGGATTTCTTCCATTGTCGGTTCGTGTGCGGATTGTTCTGCCATGATTTTTTAACTGCTGCGAATCGGGTTCGGGAACTGAAACCCTGGAGAGGGTGACACGGGTTCGCCGCATTTTGCAACTCTTTAGGCGGTTTTTGCCGCTGAATTTCACCGTAGCGAAGAATTTTTTGTGAAGAAACCCGCCGGTTTCCCCGCGGGTGTCTCTATCGGAATATAAAGGCGCAATAGGAATCAATCGCCACCGGCCGCCAGGCCGTCAAGCGCATGAGCCACCGGCTCCAGCGGTGTCCAGCCCTTCGACTTGACATCATTGAAATGGTCCTGCGGATCATAGACCTCAAGATCCGGCACAAAGGCCTTGGCCGTCAACCCGCCCATGACGGAAAGCAACTGGCTGCCGGCGACATACTGGCCACGCTCAGCCTCGATCAATGCCAGTTGCGCCGATTTCAGTTCCTGCTGAGCGTTCAATACCTCGATATTGGTGCGCAGGCCGACCTGTTGTTCGACCTTGACGCCATCGGCGGCCACCTGCGCCGCCTTGACCTGCTCCTGGTTCGAGGTCACTGCCGAACGGGCGGCCAGCATTTGCGACCAGGCCTGGGACACCGAAGACACCACCTGACGGCGCGTCAATTCTACGACCTGTAACTGCGCATTATAATTTTCCGTCGCCTGCCGAACACGCGAGCCGTTCATGCCAGCGCTGAACAACGGGATCGACAGGCGCAGCGTCGCCGAACTGCTGTCATTATCGACAATATCGCCAACCCCCAGCCCAGGCTGCGCACCGCCGGCGGTAGCCGACAAACCGACCCTGGGGCCGAAGACCGAACGCTCGGCGCGCACCTGCGCCTTGGCGGCATCGGCGGCATAAAGGGCCGATTGCAGGTCAGGATTGTTCTTTTCGGCCGCATCCAGCGCGGCGTTAAAATCGGCGGGCAGGCCCGGCAGGACCGGTTCGGCTTCTAGCGCGACCGGCGCCTGGCCGACGATGGCGACATAGGACGCCCGGTCGGAATCCAGTTGCGACTGGGCCGAAGCCAGGGACGCCGCCGAGGCTGACAGACGCGCCTGGGACTGCGCCACATCGGTGCGCGTCAACTGCCCGGCATCGAACTGCGCCTGCGTCTGGTCAAGCTGCTGCTTGAGGATATCGTAATTGTCCTGCGAGATTTGCAACGCGCGCTGGTCGCGGCGAACCGCCGTATAGACGCTGATGACATCAAGCAGCACACCCGATTCCGTGCTGCGCAGGTTTTCCTGACCGGACAGCACATTGGCGCGCGAGGCTTTCAGCGAAGACGCGATGCCGCCCGATGCGAAAATGGTCTGGCTGGCCGAAATGCCGGCGCTGGTATAGGCGCGGTTCCCGGCCACGTCCCGCTGGTCGTTATAGGTGGTCGACGCGTCGGCGCTCAGTGACGGCCCCAGTTGTGAACGGGTCTGGACGTAGGTTTCATCCGTCGCGCGCTGAGCGGCGCGGCTGCGTTGCAGTGTCGGGTTCTGGGCGTAGGCCAGGGCGATGGCGTCATTCAGGCTTTCCGCCTGTACACTGGCGGCCATGGTAAGCGCCAGCACCGAAACGGCGGCGGCCAGACCGAAAGTCGCAAACTTGGAATTCGTCATAAAACAGATGTCCCCACGTCATGAAGGCAGACAACGCGCCTGCCCTGTTGCCTCATGGGCGCAGATACGCACGGCCCGGCTTCGGCATAAGCTAAAGATTACCTCTCAAACCCTACTGCCAGAAGATTACAGGCTTGGCGAGTTACGGTTTTTTCACGTTCGGCTTTTTACCGCCGCAAGCCGCATTCAGCGCGCGGTGGCGACCTTTATGTCTCACCCTAACCGCCTGCCCGACCGTTTCTGTCAGCAGACGCCGGGAAATCAGAACTCAAATGACGGCGCGCGCTCGAAGCCCGGCAGCGTCGCCGGCGACGAATCGAACACATCACGTTCCGAAATGCTCGATTCGAGGCGAAGATACAGCCGGGCACGGCCCACCGGCCCATCCTTCAGAACCACAGCCAGACGGCCACCGATCTTGAGCGCCTTCAGCCACGTGGCCGGCACTTCGGCCACAGCGCCTTCGACGATGATGATATCATAACCGGAACCGGTGGGCGTCTTCAGGTCGCCCGTCGCACACTTGGCGCCCAGTTCCTTGAGATAGGGTTCGATCACCGCCATGACACGCGGATCGGCTTCCTGTGCCGTAACGGTCAGGCCGGCGCTCTGTAAAACGGCGGCGGCGTAAGGCGCGGCAAGAGCCAGTACCGTTTCGCCCGCCCTGGGTTCGACAGTCTGCAACAGCTTTGAGATATCGCGCGGCTTCATCAGCACACGGCCGGGCGCGATCGGCGATTCGACCTCGCCATAAGCGCCAAAGGCCTGCGATGGCGCGCACAGGCGTTCACGTTCGACGTGCCGCATGGCCAGTTGCAGAGCCGCATCGGTAACGTCGTTCACGCGAACCTGGGATTCGACCATATTCTGACGGGCGGCGTGAAAATCCATAGTACTGATCCTTAGGGGGTTTAATCGGACGCTTCGCACCGCTTATAAGAGCAACCCGCGTGCGCTTCAATCGTCATAAGCTGAGATTTGACGGCAAAAAACGCACATTCATACGGTCTTATGCACATTTATTAGAAAATTTGCACCAGAGATCATTGCGGGCAATGATGCGATCTGATAGCGAACGCATCCGCTCTAAGTGAGGCCTGATGGCGGAGCGGTTACGCACCGGATTGCAAATCCGTGAAGCCCGGTTCGACTCCGGGTCAGGCCTCCAGAAAATTTCCTTTGAAAATCAAAGAAAGCCGCCCTTGCTCCAGTGGAACAAGGGCGGAACTTTTTCAAGAGTGTGAGCCTCACACAAGACATGTGTGTGAGACTTAAGCTGCATCGACCGGTGCGGTCGCCGCCGGGTGCGCCTCGAACGCTTCCTTGAAAGCGGCCAGCGCGTTGCCGACGGAATGCGTATCGGCGTCCGACCGGCCACCGAACAACCTGACCACGGCACCTTCAACCTGCTCGACAGCCCAGCGAACCTTGTTCGCCAGCGAGCCATCCGGCACAGCCGTCACCACCTCTTCCGCCACGTCGATGGCCGAGGCGACGGCGGCCGGCACCTTGGCCACGCTTTCCAGCAGGGGCATAAGCGTATTCAACAGCGCCAGGACGGCGCCGACATTATCCAGCAGGGTATCGATCTTGCCGGTCATCTCCGCCAGATGGTCGAGGCCCGGCGTCTCCCCGGCAACCTTCGCGGCTTCGCTCGCCGCCACGTCCGCCGCCTGGGCAATGACACCGCCCACCTTTTCCTTGGCCGTATCGGCGGCCTTGTCGATCACATCACCCGCGATCTCGGTAACCGCCGCCTGGGCTGCGCCCGCCAGTGCGCTGACGGCAGCACCGACCACGATGCCGGTCACGGAAGTCTTGCTTTTGGTAGCCATAGTCTTTCCTTTCAGTAGTAAAAAGCGGCATGCCAGATCGCAGCCGCAACGATCAGGCCGACAAATCCGACCCAGAGAAAGATAGAGGGACGCTCAGACTGGGCGGCGCGCCTGACGCCCTTAATCGCCCGCTTCATCCTCGCCTCCCATCTTGCTGTGCAGATACTCACGGATGACATGGGCGATGAACTCGACAAACAGAACGCCGGTCAGGCCCACGATGAAACCGGCCGAATAGCCCGCCATGTCGCCCAGGCCGAAGGGCTGTAGCGCGAAGGCGATCAGCGGCTTGACCAGGCCACCCAAGAAGGCGGCGCAGAAAAGGCCGGTGAGCAGGATGCGGACCGCCTCGGCAGGCTCATTCCATTTCTTGAGCGCCGAAATGATGCCGCCGCACAGGCCCGCGATTACGGTCCACAGATCAACGCCGGGCGGCAGGTAATTCATTGGCATCACACTCCCCAGACTGACTTGCCGCGCGCCAGAATGGCGACACGATCCGTAATGCCGTTCTGACCGCCGTTGATCACGCGGGTTACCGCCTTGATATTGTCGGCATCGGCCAGGCTGTTGAGGCTTTGCCCGCTCAGCGTATGCACATCCCAGAAGATACAGGCCGTCAGGACGGCGTTAGAAACGGCCGCCGCAAGCTCCGGATGCGCAACCAGATCAAGTCCGGTGCGCCGCGCCAGATCGGTATAGTTGGCCCGCCCGGTTGACTGAAATACGCCCCGTCCCAGGTAGCGCTTACCATCGCCGGGCTGCGTATTGCCCAGATCGGCGCGCCCTTCATAGCCCGCTTGCGCCGCCGTCGGCCCCCAGTATTCCTGAAGCGTCCGCCACCGGTCGGTTTCGTGCGCGGCCTGGGCCAGAAAATGCAGGATACGAAGCGGCGTGTTGATCTGGTAGCGCGGCATCTGCACCGCCATCTCGGCGGCCAGATCGCGGATGCGGTCCGTGATCCTGACACCCGCCATATAGGCCATCAGCGCGGCCAGGGTACACTTGCCCCACTTGCCATCAATCCCTTGAGGATCGTAGCCCGCGCGCATCAGATTGGTTTGCAGGTCTCTATAGGTCACCATCGGTCAGTCGCCCCCCCCCTCTTCGGCCACGGCCTCCTGAGCCACCGCATCTAACTGCTGTTGCAGGCTGTCGATAACAGCTTCGTTCCGCGCGATGGTGGCGCGGGCAGCATCAAGAGCCACAGCGGAAGCGCTATTGATGTCGGCGAGCACCTCCGGCAGTCCGAAGCCTGCGTCGGCGGCCTGCAAAAGCGTCATGACCGGCCCGTCGGGGTTTGGCCGCCCAAAGGCGTCCGTTCCGCCCTCGCTCAGGATGACGTGCATCCCCACGGTATCGTTCTGATCGCGCCGAAAGGTAAATTCAGTAACACGCAGCGTCATGGTCCTATCCTATTTTCCAGTTGGTCCCGTCGGAGGTGACGGGAACGAAGTTTGCACCGCCGCCGGCGACCGTCGCACCCAGCGTCGCGGCGTTGGCGTCGCTGACGTGATAGGTCTGCCCCGCCGGGTTGGCGCTGGGCAGCGTCCCGACGGTCTTGACCACCTTGCGGTAGGACCGGTTCGGATCGATCACCGTATTAGCGCCGTACATTTGCAGGCCGTTATCGATGCTTTCGCGTTTGAACTCGGTCAGGGTGGCGCTGCCCAGCGGCGTCAGGTAGGTATATTTCGTGACGCCCATGGCTGAAGCCGATACCGTGGGTTCCGTCACGCCCACACGCTCTTGCGCGCCAATGGTGAACGCCGCACCGGTATAACCACTGAAATTGAACCGGCCGAGCCAATCACTCAGTTGAACGGCCGCCGGCGCGGTGAGGGTCCCGCGCGCCTTTCGCGCGGCGACCGTCGGATCGGTGGTCGAGGATGCGTAGACCTCGGCATTAATACCGGTGGAGGCCTCGCCCTGGACCGAGAGCGCCGCGCCGGCCCCCGCAGCGGCCACCGTCGCTAGAACCGACGTGTTATTGGCCGGCGCCAATGTCAGCGCGTTAGAGGTCAGGTGACCGGTCTTGATGCCGCCGAAGGCAAAGCCGATCCGGCTGCCGTCCCAATACAGGCCGCCGCCACTGAAATTGAGCGAGGGGGCGTTATATGCGCCATCCGGTAAGGTCATCCTACCCGCAAAGGCCGGCGCGGTGTGGACGCTGCCGTCAAATGACGAAAAGCTGCCATTGACTCCCCAGCGCGCAACACCTTCGGGACGCAGCTCATGGCTGACCATAGAGGTGACGATATTATTGACCAGTTGAGCACCGTTCAGCGGCACCCGCGCGGCCAGGTAGGTATCCTTCGGCACCGGCGCCCCGACATCATCAGCATCACCGTCCGCGATCACCCAGCCATATTGCGAGCCGCAGATCGGGATATCGAGGTACGGTGTTGCAGAGCGTCCGCGGCGGGTGCCACAAAAGCGAACCCGATCGGCGTGCAGCACCGGAATACGTTTATCGATCCAGATTTGATTTTTACCACGGATATCCAGCCGGATATTGAAACCGGACGAGATCAGCACATAGTTACTGTTGCAGTTGGTGAAACTCTGATCGTTCAGATAAATGGCTGCGTCACGCGCTTTGAACACCATATCCCAATCATGGCGACGGAAGGTTCCGGTGGCCGCGCCGTTATAAGCGATGGGCGTGCCGCCGGCGTCACTGGCCTCGAACCAGTTGGGGCCGCACGCCGTAATATAGATAGTCGAGTTGACGTAGCTTGATACGGTCGCAGCCGTAATGGACATGCCGCTGACGCCAGGGGCCAGCCGTGCGGGGCGGCAGACACTTCCCAAAGCGCCATACGCGCGAAGGCCGTAAGGGAAGTAGAAGCCAATGGACGCCGGGTTCTGCGTCGGATGAAACTCATGCACATAGTCATATGCGTTGGCGGCATCCTCCAGCCCCGCCGGCGTGCCGGTTTGTGTGCCGAAAATCTGGATCATCTGACCGGCGCTGAAGCTGTGAGTCGCGTCAAGCGTCGCCTCGATGAACACCGGGCCGGTCAGGCTGAACCCGCCTGTCGTGGTGCTGGTGATCGCCGCCCACAGCTTGCTGTCATCCCGCGCCGTTTGACGAATACGAAGCCGGTTGCCGAGATCAACGCATTGCCAGCCAGACGTTGCCGAATAGGCATTGATTGCCGCCGTGATATCTGTTCTGGCCTGCGCGGCAGTCGCAAAGGTGATATTGCCGTGAAGCACATCGACGCCGCCGACCATGACCGCTGTCAGGTGAGACCCGACCGTCGAGGCGCCGACAAAGACATCAAAATAGGGCAGTTCATCCGTCATGCCGTTAATGACACGGTTGCCGGCCAGGCTATAACCCGTGATCGAGCGCGTCCCGGCAATGGTGAAACGCGCCACCCCGCCGCTATTGTTGACCGATGAAATGCCGTAGTCGAGATTGCCGCCACCGACGAAGGTGGTCATATCGAAATAGCTTTCCACCACCTGCTTTTCGACACAGGCGAGCCATTCTGACCGACCCGCGAACGAGCCGTTGACCGTCTTGAACTGCCCGGCGGGCCTGATTTCAAGGCAGGTGGTGATATAATCTTGTGCGTTGCCGACATAAAAGTTGGTCATGACGGTGTCGCCCGACCTCATTCGGAACGAAGGCGTGCCATTCGGCGGCTTAAACAGCTCCAGACCGACGATCTTGTTAACCGCCGCCCCTTCTTCCATGTCGAAGGTCGAATTATAAAGATCGACATTGGAGATGGTCACCATCCGGTTTTGACCCGTCTTGGTCCCGATCGTCAGCGATCCGTTGCGGATGTGAACGTCCTTCAGAACGGCGTGATAATCCGCAAGGCGGACGGCGGTATTCATGATTTGAGAGGCGTTGCCGTCGCCCAGGATCGTGGCGCCGGAGCCGATCGTCTCCAGGATGCCACCCTCATATTGTGTCTGGCCGCCAGGCACATAAAGCGCCTTGGCACCAGCCGGCGCAAATTGCGCGCCGGACGCCGTTTCAGAAGCGTCGGTCCAGTTGGCCACTGCCTGGGCCACCACACTTTCATCCGCGTCGACGGGGACAGGAATGGTGTAAACCACATACTGCGCCGCCAGCGCCTCGGCCCGATCCGCCTGCGTTTGTGCGCGCGCCTCACTTTGCTCCGCCCCCTCACGTGCCGTTTGCGCGGCAGCACGGTCGGTCGCGGCCCCACCCGCCGACAAGGCTGACGCTACAGCACTACCGGCAGCCGCAGCGGCTTTGCTGGCCGTCGTGGAAACATCCCCATCGAAAGCCGCAAGCGAGCGCACAGCCTCCAAGGCGCCGGTGCTGGCATTGTATGTCGATAACATCCCCTTGCGAGCAGCCAGTGGCGGAAAACTTAACGGGCTTTCCCCCTGGGGCACCATCGCCGCACGAACCGCCCGGCTTAATAGATCTTGCGCGGCACGGGTCAATTTGTCGAAGGCCTGCTCGCTGGCCCCCGGCTGGAAGCGCGCCGCATCCCCAAAGGGGCGCGGTTGATCGACCACAGTCTGGCGGCGCAGGATCAGCCGGCGCGATTTACCGTCGGAAGTCCAGTTGGCCCCCGGCCGGACCGAGGCATTCAGCACCACACTGCCGCCACTAACCAGCGGCGTTGCGCCACTGATTGTATATTGCGTCGTCGCGGTTAGCGCCGCGCCCTCCACACCGTCCGTCTCGATGATGACCTGAATTTCAGTGTCGGTTTCATAAAGCGCGCCAGCCCCGCCCGAATAGGTGGCGTATGGGCCGAGCGACGTACCGGCCAGGCTATAAACCATCACCCCTGATTTTACGGCCTCAACCATATGAACAACCCGCCCTTAGTGAAATAAGGACGAGTGTGACGGGCTTTACAGGGTCAGGCGGATTACGCCGCTATTGCCCGGTTTACTGAATAGCATCCGTGGGTTTCAGCCAGAATTCCGCGCCATTTTCCTTCTCGACGCGGCGCTGATAACGTGCCGCCCAGCCCGGATCGAGAGCTTCCTGCGCCCGCCAGAACAGCAGGTAATCCAGCGCCGCCCGCGTATACCACAGATTGGCCAGTGGTATTTGACCCTTGAGCAGCCGGAAAGCGCCGGTTGATGCCTGTTCGCGGGCGCTCTCGCGCTTGTCGGCGTCGGCGGCCAGCGCGCCGTCGCGCAAATTCTGCACCAGCCCGTAAAGCGCCGCCGCATCCCCCACGATAGGCCCGCCAAAGGTTTCGGCCAGGCCGCCGCCCATCCGGCTCTTTTCGCCAAACAGGAAATCGCCATAGATACCCAGCCCGCCGCCCTGCACCATAGCCGCCAGCACCGACTTGGTGTTGAGCGGGCGCGGCTCATGCCCCTTGGTCAGCTCCTTGGCGTTCAACGACGCGAAGCCAAAAAGGGTGGTGCCCAGGATCAGATTGACCAGCGGCATGACCGGTCCGCCGGTGAAGGCATCCCGCGCCGTCGGCACCAGCGACCGGTTAATATAGGTCATGGGAAAGCTCATGAACTGGGTCAGCGCCCGCCACGCCTCGCCAAATGGCGTTCCCGCCGAGGCAATGCCGTTCAACGTAAGCGCCCGCTGTTCCCGGCCCCGGCTTTCGGAGGTCGCCACATCTAGCACGTCCTGTACCATCTGGCGGGTTTTCAGCGCCAGGCGCGCATCGCTGATATGGTCGGCCGTCACGAAGCGCTTGCCCTCAATCACCTGCACGCCCTGCCGGATGACATCCCAGTCGGCCGCCGCGATCCCGTAGCGGGCAAAGCTCGCCTGCAACGCCTTCGGCAGCCTGTTGAAATCCGCGCCTGCGTGGTCGCCCAGGTGCTTGGCGAACATGGAACCGACACCGGAACGTAGACCGTCATTCCAGAACTCGAAGCCCTGTATCTGCATATTGATCCGCGCGCCCACCGTATAAAACCCTAGCGCGCCGTCCTGCACAGTCACGCCGGATGTCAGCTTGCCGGTGGCCGCCCGGCTGCCCACGTCCAGCATCTCCGCCGCCATGCGGCGCGCGCGGCCATCCAGGCGCGTTATGCCGGAGAGCGCCGCGCCGTAGCTGTCGAGAAACGGTACGCCCGCCCGCATTAGCGCCGAGGCCGCCACCGGTATATCCCCGAAGGCCGACAGCACCATGCCGCCCAGTTTCGCCACGCTTTCATGCTTGCGCAAAAGCCCGCCCACCATGGCCAGCTTGAGATTTTCCGGCGCGTCCGCCGCGCCGCTGATCTGGTCGAAAGACCCCTGCATCTTGGCTGCCCCCAGCGCCTTGATCTCGCGCGGATCGCCCACGGCCGCTTCCATGGCGCGGCCGATTTCCCGTTTAAAGGCATCCTCCGGGTTCGGCCCCCAGCGCAGCATCAGCGCCGAATTGCGTCCGGCGCGGTCCAGTTGCTTGGCCACGGCCCCGAACAGCGACCCGCGCGCATAGGCATTGTGATACTCCATCCACGCATCGGGCGAGGCGAAGTGCAATACCCGGTTAGCCGAAAGCCGCGTGGCCATGGCGCTGGGCGCGACATAGCCCTCCGCATCCCTTGCCCCCTTGAAGACCTCATGACGGCCACCCACGATGCTGTCAAAGATATGCTGCAAAAAGGCGCGGCGGTCAGCGACCTTGCCATTGCCGGTGGGCATTATGTCATCGAAAGAACGCTCATCCAGACGCGGCAGGATGAAGCTGTACCAGTCATTGAAGGCCTTGACCTGATCCTTGTCGCCGAAGAAGCCGCCGCCGACCTTGACCGGATCGTGCGATTGGCGGGTGATATAGCCGTCAAGCTGGCCGATATAGGCCCCGGCGTCGTTTTGCATCACCCGCGCCTTTTCCAGCGCATCGACCAGGACCCGCGCCGAAGCCTCGGCCAGGGTGTTGCCGGTGGCCTTGACTGCCCCGCCATTCAGCCGCGCCATTTCCCGCGCCACGTCAGTTTCATGAGCAATATCGCGCAGGATGGCCGTGGCCTTTTGCCAGGCGCCGGGAATGGCCCGCAGCCCGCGCTCGATATCGCCCACCAGTTGGCCGGAAAGCGCATGGCCCATGCTGTCGGCGCTGTTCAGGCCTCCGGTTCCGGCGACTTCATCACCCAGGTTCAGCGCCTCGATACGGCGCGAGAACTTGCCTGTCATGGCGCGCAGATCGGCGGCGCGCGCATCGTCGGCAATCAGTTTCTTGGCCGCCATGCGCTGGCGGATCAAGGCCCCCTTCACCTCGTCCAGGGTCAGATCGGCGGCGGCCTGGCGGATCGCGGCCGTGCGCGACAGGCTGGGTTTTTTCTGCTTCGCCCTTAGCTCAGCCGCCACCATGCGTTCCGCAATGGCGTCAACCTCGGCTTTCGAGAAGGCCCCTTTGACGGCGGCATTCAGCGCCCCGGTACAGGATTGCGGATTAGACGCCATCAAACGACCTGCTTAATCAGACACGCCCCATACGCGGCGATGGCCTTGGCCAGCTTTTCCGGCTGATCGGAGGCAGGCATATCCGCGAAGGCTTCCGGCACATCCTGACGCAGTTGCGCCAGTTCGTCAGAAAGCGCCTTGACCTCCGGGTCATTTGTCACAAGACCGCCGAGCGAATGACCTTCACCCTCTCCATTTATGGGGAGGGGGGACCGCGCAGCGGTGGGCGGCGCAACCTCCGGCAACTCGACGCGCGGCGCAGGGCGCGTCACAGCCGGTTCCGCCCCCGCCTGTACGGAGCGCCACCTGGCCAAGGCCAACTCCCCGCCATATCGTGACGCCGAGGTTTCATGAAGCACCGGCTCGCCATGCGACGCACTCAGCTCTGACACTGGCCGCTGCACAAGGCCGCGCGCCACCTTCACGCGATCCGGCCCGCTCAAGGCTTCCGTCCGCACACGCGCCAGCACCGGATGCTTTACGCCGGATATATCAATGCCCTGGCTCACCAGATGCGCCCTGTAGCGCGCAGCGCCCTCTCCGCCATCACGATAAGCCCGGACCACCTTGAGCACCTGGGCATTAAAGGCCTCCACCGTGCCATCCGGCCCGATGACCGGCGAACTGGCCAGATCTATTTCGCCCTCCAATTCCTTGCGAAACTGCGCCAGGTCGCGCGGCTGCACCTGCATTTCTTCGGGATAGTCGAGATTGCGCACGCCGTCGGCATCATGGGATGTGCGCAGCTCCGCAGCCTCGACCACGGCATATTGCACCGGCAGACGTTCGCCGCGCATATCCAGCACCTCCGAACGATCCAGCATCCGCCCACCGATCCGCAGACCTGACGCGCCATCGTCCAGGTGCGCCGCCGCATGCGGATTTTCCGCGGCGTGTACCAGCAGGTCGCCCATATCGACGCGACCGTCACCGGCCAGTTGATCAATAGCGCGGGCGATGGCGCCGTGCTGGTCGATCAGGTCCATGGCCGTCACGAGATCGGGCGGGCGGCCCGGCTCATAGGCGCGGCCGCTCGGACCGGCGAACTGATCGCGGATCGCGGGCACGTCTTCGCCCAGATAGGCTGCGCCGCGCGCCAGATCACCGTCCGTCTCCCGCCCCTTCGCCGGGCGCATGAAGTCGCGGATATAGGCGTCAAGCGCCTCCCCGGCGTCACGGGCGGCCAGCACCTTCGCGCCACCGTGGTCGCCACCTTTCAATTCCCAGGCCAGGAATTCGGCCTGCTGTTCCAGCCTCGGCTTATCGCCATATCGCCGGAATAATTCCGCCTTGCGCGGCCCCAGCCACTGCCCGATGCCGAAGGCCCCGGAGGTCGGGTTGACCGCCGTCGGATCAAGGCGGCTCTCCGCATGACCACCAGCCATGACGCCCTGTATCACATGATCAGGAATACCTTGCGCACGCAGGCTATCTCTGATTGTCTGTTCGCCCGCCGTCAGCGCCCGTGCCGACCGGCCGCGCAGCGCCGCGCCGACCACATGGCCCGCGCCCTCGAAGCCGGCCCCTAGCACCGTGCCGCCCAGTATGCCCATGGCGGCGTCCTCGGCGCTGTAATCGCGGCCTTCATATTGGCTCAAGCCATAGGTCAGCCCCTCTTGCAGCGCCGCGCCTTGCGCACCCGCCCAGCCCCCGCGCGCCAGTTTCGCCGCCAACCCTGCGTCGGCTACAGTCTTGCCCCACTTGGCTTCACCGGCAATCGGAATGAAATTGATGCCGAGCGAGACTGGATCGACAATACCGCCCACCATCGAATAACCGAACGACCATACCCCGCCGACGCTCTGATTGCGCTCCAGCACGCTTTGCCGCCACAACTCATCGCGCTTGGCGTGGTTCTTGTAGGCGGCATCGCGCGCCGTCACAGGGGCAGAAAAGGACAGATGCCCGTCAATGCCATATTCCCGGTTGGCATCCTCCGGCGTCAGGTAGGGCGAGGCCGCCCCCGGCAATCGCCGGCCGATTTCCAGCGCCCCGAATTCCTTGACCTTGGCCGTCAGCGATCCCACCGTGCCGCCGGTAAACAGCACGCCCGACACATCGCTTTCCAGCGAAGGCGTAAGCGCCGCCGCGCGTGCATCCTCTTCCGGCGTCGCATCCAGTCCGCCGACATAACCCGGTAATGGCATCAATGCGCCCCTTTCGGCCTGGCCTGCACGAAGTCGCCCAGTTGCGCCCATGTGCGGATGACGGGCTGGCCATCCGCTGTCCGCACGGCCCGGAAGCCTATCGGCGACGGCACGACCAGTTGCAGGCCGCTATCATCATCGGTAGTGACCCATTGGCCCTGCTGACTGACCCGAACCGCCTCATTGCGTTGATTTTGCTCCGCCGTCAGGCTGGCGTTGGGCGCGGGCACCTGAAGCTTTTCCGGATGCGCAGCGAAGTCCGCCACCATGCGCCCGGTCGCCAGCCGGATCATATCCCGCCCCTTGCCCTCAGCCGGATGCGGCGCCCAGACAGTGCGCGTAGCCGGCTCGATAACCGTAAAGCTTTGCGCCGCCAGCGCCGCCGGAAGGCGATACCCCCCCTTGTCATCGATCACATAGCGGTCGCTCAGCGCCTTGGCCGCCGCCTGGGCCGCTTCCGCATCGCTCATGCCGTCCGCCTTGTGGGCCTTGGCCAGGGTAACCGCCGCCTGGCGCAGATTGTCGCCATAGACCAGGCCGTTCTGGCTAAACCCATAGGTCGCCAGATAGGGGGCCATGGCCTTGCTGACCCGTGTCGTCAGGTCCGCCGTATCCGCCGCATTGATCTTGAAGGTTTTCGCCCGCTCCTGGGCGCGCGTGTATTGACTTAACAGAACCGGATTGCCCTCAGCCACGTTCAGCACCGCGGCGTCCGGCCCCGGCAGGCCCGCCGCCTGTAGCTCACGCAGCACCCGACCGGCACCCGGCCCGAAGCGCACGACCTCGCCCCACATGCGCCCGAACGCCTCGTCTCTTTGCTCCGGTGGAGCCTGGATAACTTGCTGGACAATGCCCCTGGCCACCTGTTTCGGCAGGATACGTTGCGCCACATCCTCGACCCCCCACGCCTTTTGCCGCGTCAAGGTGGCGTTCATCCACGCCTGCGCCGATCCGGGCGCGCCGGAGCGATAGGCGGCAAAAGTGGCCTGGGTATCGCTGCCCGCCGCCACGGCAGCCGATGGATCGTCAAGCCGCTGAGTCATGATGGCGTTGCCAAAAGTCACCGCGCGCTCATACCGCGCCTGTTTGCGGGCGAAATCCGGGTCACCGGCCACCGGCTTCATCTGGGCGATCTCCGACGCATAGTCGGCTGTCGAAAGCCGCGCCGCATCGCTCACCAGCGTAAAATCTGACTGGGCATCCTTGACCGCCTGTTGCGCCGCCTTGACCCGCACCGGCCCCTCATCCGGCCCCCAGGCTTGCAGGATACGGTTATAATCGAAATTCGTTCCCTTGCCCGTTGCCGTGATACTAGCCAGTTCATCGTTCAGGTCAGCCTCGACCGTCTGCTGTTGCACCGCCCGCTGACCCGCCACCACGCGGCCGTCCACATAGTTGGTATAATTGGCGGCGGTTTTCGGATCGACGTTTTTCTGAAAGTCCGGCGACTTGACGAAAGCTTGCAGGGCGTAGGTATCATCGCGCGCCTTAAGGCCATCCGCCACCGAGGCCATAAAGCTGCCAAGCAATCTATCGGTGAGTTCCTGCCGCTGAGGTAAAGGCAGGGCCTCCGCCAGCTTCGACGCATTCGTAAAGGCGGACGCGAGCGCGGAGGGGTCGGCGTGAACCTGATTGCTGAGGGCATCAATTCCCTTGGTTACATCCGCGAGAATACGCTTTTCACGCAGGGCGTTTCCATCGGAATGCATCTGAAGCGCAAGGTTCATCCGTTGCTGGGTCAGGCCATTCTGAATTGACGGGCGGTCGGCCTCCGGCGCCTGCTCGATCAACGCCGTCGCACGTTGGTCAAACGACGCCATGGTTTGCGCTTCGTAATCGGGCGAAAGCGGCGCATCTGTATGCTGATCGGCCTTGTACTGAGTATCCGTATCAATACTGAACTGGGTCAGGGCCACCTGATTTTGCGCCATCCTTTGCGCCGCCACCTGCTCGCGCACCAGCCCGCCGGTTACCTGCCCCTCATGGTTCAGGGCCTGCGCCATACGCCGGTCGCGGTTCTCGGCGTTCATGGCGTCGAAATGCTGGCGGGCGCGATCAGACAGGGCGCTGCGCTGCTGAGCCGCATGGCTGTCATAAAGGTCCGTGGCCGACTTGGCGAAATCCGGCACGCTGCCGTCAAAGGCCGTGGCGTATTTGGCGTACTCACCTTCATAGGCCGTGTCCGCCGCGCGCAGGGCGTCCGACGCCTGTTTGTCGGCAATCCGGTTTTCGGATTGCTCATGCGCATCCAGCGCCTGGCCCAGCTGACCCAGGTTGAGGTCTGTCGGGCGCACGGTCGCGGTCGAGATCGGCGCGCCGTTCAGGCCCTGGCGCGAAATGGAAGGCAGTCTGGCCATCAGTAAAGCCCCGCTTTTGTCCGCTTCCTGGCGTCAAACCCGCCCAGCAGCGATGAACCGGCAGAAAAGACAGAGGAAATCAGCGCGTTTTGCCCCTCCACCTTGGCGACATAGCTTTCCTGCAAGGCGTTGCGCGCCTTGGTCTGGCCCTGATAAATAAGGCTTCTGGCATTATAGAGCGCCGTGCCGGCAAAATCGTTGAGCACATCGAAGGCCGATCCGGTCACCCCGCCGCTCGCCGCCGCCGACACGAAGCCCGAAGCCTCCTGCCGCGCCGCATCGTCCTGGTAGGCCATCGCCTGGGTTCCGGCCTCCATGTTGAACTGATCGGCCTGCCGGCGAAGCTGCTTCGCCCGCTGATTGGCCGAGGCCTGGGCGCTCAGGCCACCGAAGAGCGACCCCGCCGCCGAAACAATGGCGCTAAGCATAGTAAACCCCTTTCTCAACCGACGCCCGGAAGCCAAGGCGCTCGATAAATTCCGCCGCGCCTGGGCACGGAATGGCTTGCACCCAGATGCGCTCATGCGGCGCGGCGATTTTCAGTTCATCGATCAGGCCGCGCGTACGCTGAAAAATCTGCCACCAGTGCCGGGGCCGTAACCCGCCCGCCAGCAGCCACAGATCATGACTGGTGTCCTCTTCGTCATAGGCGGCCCCGCCAATGGCCAGAACCTCACCATCCTGCACCAGCGTCCATTTCGGGCCATCGTGTACACGGGCCGCCATTTCCGCGAACTGAGCCGCCATGTCCGGGCGCATCGCCATACGCGCCTCATCACCCGCCCGGTATATCCGAATTTCCGCCTTCACTTGTCGAACTCCGCTTCAATCGATTTGATGATCAGGTCAAAGCCGTCCGATGTCTGGATATACAGGCGCGGATCGTGCTGGTTATCCGCCGTGAAGGTCACATTGACCACCAGGTGCGACGGCGTGAGCGACCCGGTGTCATCGAAGGCGCGCGACCGGAATTTGTCCGAAACCTCAATCCCCACGGCGCCGGCCTCGACATTAACCCCCTCGCAGACGATGGAAGCCGTCACCAGCCGAAGAGGTGCGCCCTGGGCGCTATTGGCGGTCAGGGGCAGGCACTCGAAGCGCGACATGATAGGGCTGCCCACTACAATTTCCTGGGCCGTATTGCCATTCGGCAAGGTGGCCACGCCGCCGGTCACCGTGATGTTCAGGGCCTGGGCGAACTTCCCGCTGCCCGGCCCGTACATCATGGTCACGCGCTCCCCCTCCAGATGATCAAGCCCGCCTACCGCGCTGACGGCAGCGCCCGCATAGCGTGCCGCGCCATCCAGCCGCATGCGGTCATCCGGATCAGACATCATCAGTATGGAGCGCTGCGCCACACCTGATTTTTTACGCGTAATGGCGATCCACAGGCGATCATTGCCCACCGTGTCCGGCACCACGCACATGCTCTCAATGACCGGTCCGCCGGTCAAACCAAGAACATGCTGGGTCCAGCCCTTGACCTCCTGCTCTTTGTTGTAGGCAAAGCTGGCGAGACCGCCGTCACTCAATCGCGCCCACACGATATAATCGGGGGCCGCCGTATAAACGATCTCGACAAACTTGCGGTTCGCAATGTGCTTGGAAATAAAACTGAGGTCCGTGCCCGATCCCGGATAGTCGTAGGCGGAAACTGTCAGGTCGCGCAGCGATTTGTTGCCCCGCGTTACGAACAGGATGCTATCCTGAGCCTTGAGCGGCCGCACATCCGCCGACCCGTAGCGCGTCAGTGCGCGCGGCTTGGTCCCGTCCGGGGTCAATGGCGCTTCGCCGGTATCTCCCACCAGCACCGCCTCCCCGCCGTGGGTGCCGCAAACCAGCATCGGCCCGGAGACCAGCCACATGGCCTTAAAGCTGTCATCTCCCACGAAACCCTGAATAGCGTCGTCACTCAACACTGCCCCCGTACCGCGCCCCGGTGTGAAGGATGCGCGGTCGGCATAGTAACCGGCCGATTGCGATGCCGTATATTTGTCGGGCGCCAGCGATCCCGCCGCCACGATCAGGCGCTCCTCGCGCAGTTCAGGCCAGGCCGTCGGCCAGCCGCGATAATCCGAATAAAGGGCTTCCGACCAGGCGTAGGTGGCCGGGAAGGCCTGGCCGGAAACCGCCGGATCAGCGGCCAGTTGCCATTCCTTGTCCGTGGCGTTGTAGGTGCCGAGCGTCGGCAGGTTGCGAATGACAGTGGCGGTCATCTGCGTCTGGCTGATATAACCGGCCAGTTGCACCACGCCGCTATTATCATGCGCAAATGTCCAGTTCAGATTGCCGTCTGATACCGTGCCGTCATCATGGCTGGGTGGCGTATTGCCGGCTTTTTCCGTACTCGCCGCCGGCGTCGTGTAGTAAACGCCGCCGTTCGAGACCCGCAGCGCAATGCCCTTCGGGTCTTCATCAGCCTGCCAGGTCCGCAAGCCCACACCGCGGGCCGAGCGCAGGCGAAGAAAGGTGCCGGCCATGCCCGGCGCGAACAGCGGCTTTGAGGCTGTAACCGTCACCGGCAAGCCCTTGCGCCAGTCCGTGGCCGAGATCGTGAAGGTTTGGTCGCTGTTTTCAGCCTGCCAGGGACCGTCGTCGAAATAATAATTGTCATAGTTCCAGTTGGTCTCGGAGACCTTTTGCAGGCGCTTGGGACGGCGGCCATCCTTGTGCAGGAACAGGATTACATTACCCAGTTGTTTCCAGCGCAGGCCGTACAGATCGGCATGGGCGATGCCCGAAACGACCTCAAGCGGCGCGCCGTCCACCTTGACCGGTGTGCCGTCCACATTCCAGAAGCGGAAATAGTTGTCACCCAGCTCGATCACGTAAGCGTCGTCAACGGCCCGGATATAGGGAACCAGCAGAGTGTGGCCGGAATTGATCTTGGTCAGCCCGTTGTGCCAGAAGCCGGCGCGGCGGCGCAGCGGCCCCTCTACCAGAGGTACGAAATTTTGCGCCAGGGCGCAGCCGTTCTGAAACTGCGCCAGATCCCAGCGCGCCCAGAAATTCGGCCCCAGTTCGCCGGAGGTGAAATTGTTCTTGAACATGAAAAACCCCTGAGAGCACCCAGATTACGGGCACGCGCAGGGGCGGGCGGATTACGCCGAGGGCAAAAAGGTCAGATGGCCAGACGCCGGTAATCCTGAAATCCGGCCACCCGGTCACCCGGATCATTATGATTAAAAGCTTCGGACCGCGCCGCATCACGGCAGGCATCGATATAGGCCGTGTCTAGGGCAGCCTTGACGTTCAGGGTTTCGCCTTTGTTGCCGAGCACAGATATGGCCGCCAGCCAGGCCATCTTGAACGAAACCGCCAACGCTAATTGCGATCCCAGGCTTGTCCAGTCGCAGGTAATGACGGCGCGCGCGCGCGCCAGGCTGCTATCGGAATAGAGCACCTTTTGCTCTGTTCGCGCATTACCGGTAGTTTCGATGTACAGCCCCAACTCCCAGCGGCACCCGCCGTCTACCTCGGACATGCGCACGAACTTTTCCGGCAGGCCATAGGCGTTCGCCCAGCCCGTCAGGCTGGATAGCGACAGCGGGTTGAGCGTGACGGGTACGCACGCCTCAAGCCAGTCATGATCGCCCAGCACCAGGTCGCGGGCCATGTCCGCAAAAACCAGCACCTTGCGCACACTGTCGCGGATCGTGTTGACATCCAGTGTGTCTGTAGGCGCCTGCCCCAGATGCCCCAGCGCCATATTGATGATTTGATCTTTCGTAGCCATTTGCCGCCTCCTGACAAAGAAAAGGCGGCCTGCCCCGGAGAGAACAGGCCGCCACCGCGCGGACGGAATGAGAAGGTTGCGTGCAATCCCTTCGCCCGCGTGACCGATTAATTGTCGCAACCCCTGAGCTGCCACGTCAGCGTACCGACGATGGCCGCCCCGCCGACCGTGAAATAAAGGTCCACATAACCGTTCTTGAGCGGCTGGGCGGCCTTGGCGGCATCCAGGCTGGCATAGCCAAGTTGCTGCCACAGCGGCTTTGGATAATCGGCGATATCGACGCTGGCCACCAGTGAGCGCGACCCCGCCGAAGACGTTGATGCCGCAGCCGCGAGCGCCGCCGGATTGGCCTCATCCCCCACGGACAGAGTGGTGGAAGCGCCCAGGGCATCGTAATAATACATCGAAGCCGGGTCGAGACGGGCTTCCAGAGAAATATTGCCGATCCAGATTTTATCACCGACGGCGATAGCCGGACTGGCGGCAGCCTCAAAGCTATCGAACGCCAGGCGCTTCTCGAAAGAACCGCCAAGCGCGCCGATGGGAGGCAGGGGCGGCACCGCCTGGAGGCGCGCACCGCGAAAGGAACCATAACGTTTAGTCATAACCAATCCCCTTAAGGGCTAAAAGTGACAAGTGCCGGGCGCTTCTGCGCCTGTTGCCCATGCAGGCATTACGGCGACTTACGAAGCCAGACGACGCAGGCGGGTGCAGTTGATTTGCACAACCGCGTCTTCATACCGGCGGGCGCCGGCGCGCTGGCGCTTATAGTAAACCTGCGTCGGGTGGCCCTCGACCGTGATATCCTTCGCCACAGTCACGTTTGTGATTGCGCGCTCATTGTAATGAACACCCTTGTCAAGCCAGGCCACATAGCTGGTGGCCGCCAGCGATCCGGTTGCAACATAGCCCGGAAGAATACCAGTCTTGTTGGCGAACTTTTTGAACCGGAAGCCCAGGAATTCATCGACCTTGCCGCTATTCAACGCCTTAACGTCGGAATAGTAGGCCGATGTCGTGGGCGTCGAGGCCAAGAGATTGGCGATGGCGAATTCATCGACCGCGACAAACTTCTGGCCATCCACCAGGCTGCCATCCAGCATCTTGCCAGCCGTGATCAGCTTGCCGACCGTCAGATGGAGCGGCCCGGAGGCAGCGACCTTTAGGGCTTCATCGTCATGGAGGTCGTCCCGGTTATCATCCAGAATGATTTGCGATGACGGGAAGACGACCGGCGTGTCCAGCGGCGCGTTGGTTTGCGATCCCGAAGCCTTGTAGGTCGTACCCAGCATCACCTTGTTGATGATATCCCAATCCTTCTTGCGCTCCTTACCCGCCATCAGCGACTGAACATCGGTGTTCAGCGGATTGAGCAACATGGCCACGCGATCCTCATCGAACTCGTAGAACCAGTCCTGATCAGCCTCGAAATAGCCACCACGGCGGAAGCCTTGCAGCTCACGCGGCTCGATACGACCGCCCTTGCTGGTTGCCTCCTTCGGGTCCGTGGTGCCACGGTCATCAAGATAAAATGCCGTGCCAGGATCAGAATAGGCCGGGTCGTAGACCACGGCATCTTGCAGCTTGGACTGCATTTGTTGCGGCACGTTGTTCAACTGGGTCGAAACGGCGGCCACATATTGTGCGTTACTATCAGACATGCAAATGCCCCTCAAAAGCGCCACGGCGAGCCGTGGGGCTTACAACGAATGAATTGTTTGGAATTCGCGGTATCCCCCCAAGATGGGCCGGGGCGCTAATGAGGATCGATCCCAGGGCGGCGCTAAGCCGGTATCCCGATCAATCTCCGGAAGAATGACGCAAAGCGTCAGTTTGTCAAGACCCCTCAGTACGAGTTGACGCCTTTATGAGTTCCTGCCACTCCGCCTTGACGGACCGGTGCGACGCGTGGCGCGGATCGTAAAGAGCCGCAAGCTTGTCACCATCGGCATTGAAGGCCGCAAGCGCCGAGGTGGCAGACGCCTTGTCCATACCGCCGGCCTGTGGCGTGACAGCATGGCCAGTGCCCGGCAGCGCCCCAGGCTCAGCCGTCATATCTGCCATCACGGCAAAAAGGCGAAGCAGCGCCGGGTTATCGGCCTCACCTCCCACATTCAAAACCTTGATCAGATTGGCCTTGCTGTCAGCGTTTACCGTGCCGTCCTCATTTTTGGTAACCAACCCGGCCTTAAGCCCCAGACGCTCGACCACTGATGGGATTTCGTTTTCGTAGATCGCGATTTTTTCCGGCGATCCCGCCCAGGCGTTGAAATCGGCGCGGGCCGCCTTCCGGTCCGTATCGATCTGGGTGGCCAGTTGCTGATCGGCTATTGCAATGGACGAACCCAGATAAGCCATGGTGCCGTCCATCTGCGCTTGTGTGAAGCCCAGCCGGTGAGCATCGGCGCGGAAACCTTCCACAAACGCCTTGTCGCCCCCTTGCGCGAGGTCGATGCCATTGAAGGCATAGGCTTCGGGCGTATCCGGGCGGCCGAGGCGGGAATAAAGCCCCTCCCATCCCGCCGCGTCATCTGCCTTGGGAATTCGTAATACCTGATCGGCTGGCCAACCCGTCGCGCGGCTCAGGTGGTCGTGCGCCTTCGCCAGTTGCAAAAGGTCAAGGTCACCGGTTTCCTTGTTCAGATATTTCGTGACGTTTTCATTTGTCCGGTATTCCTCCGGAAGGCTATCCAGCAGCCTAGAATTCGTTAGCTCCGTCATGGAGGGCGTCCCCGCCGGTTGCTCCGGAGCCGGCGTCCCCGGTTGAGTTTCGTCTGTCATGTGCACGCTCCATGTGTTCATTCAGCGTGACGGCGGTTTGCTGGACTGCCACGCGCTCATAATTATCAACCCCAGCAAGCTGAAACACTTCGATCATAAAGGCAGCGCGGCCATCCCACTGCGCACGCTCCAAAGCCGACATGTCGCGCGGCCTGGCATTCATGATCCCCGAATTGTCCATCAGGTCGAGAAGGACGGCCCGCCCTTCCGTTGACCCGAAAACCCGCCGATAGACGGCAGGCATTTTTTCCTGATCGCGGGCGATGGCGACGGCCTTGAGGATGTCATAGCCCAGAACCGCGTAGGCATTCGCATCAGCGGGGTCTTGCGCATCGTGCTCACTCATGCCGCCATCGCCATCGGTTGCCCGCCAGCGCCCGCCCCAGTGCCCGCATTCGCCATTGTCGCCGCCCCCTGCCCGGCGTCACGGACGGCCTGGGCCGCCAGCTGCGCATTCTGCGCATCCCGGTCTTCCTGCCGTTGCTGCTGGCGAAGCTGGATAATGTTGTCGTAATCGACGCGCGACCGCGTGACGGTCGGCGGTGCGCCAAGCGCCTCGGCCGCCAGGCGCAACCCCTCTTCGAGTGCGAGGATAGCCACGCTGTCCGCATCGACGGCGGCCGCTTGCTGCGCCATGACCATCAGCCGGTCAATGGCATCGACCTGGTTCATTTGCTGTGCAATGGCGATCGGACCGGCGAAATCCCAATCGACATGAACGCCGGCCAGGCTCTCCGGCGGCGCATCCACCATGTTTTCCTTAATCATGATTTCAAGCGTCCGGTCGCCAATGACCACCATCAGGTCACGATCAACCGAAACCAATAGTCCCGTTGAGCCAGTCAGGTTCAGGCGCTTGCGGTAATCGATCTCTGTCGCCGTCACATTGCCACTCTCGCGCAGCTGTACCCAGTCGATATTGAACGGCTCCTTCACCCAGCGCTCAAGGATATCCATGTACTGCACAGCCGTCAGCGGATTGGCGCCGGTCGGCATGGCCTGCACCAGATCGGTCAGGCGCGAGAAGCCCAGCAGCTTCGGATCAAAGTAATTGAACGCGCCCAGCTCGCGCGATGGCTTTTTGAACAGCCGCGAGGCCACAAACAGTTGCGGGGCCGCCTGCGCGCCAACGCCGTATTCGATGATATCCTGCAAACGATTGAGCGCGATGGCGGCCGGCAGCGCCACCCAGGCGAGGCCTTGACCGTAGGGGCTGCCCTCGACGCTGCCCAGGCGCGGCACCGCATAGGGGAAGGTGTCATAGCCACCCTCGGCCAGCACGGCGCCCTCGTACTCATGAGCGATCACCGTTTCGGCGTAGGGCTTGCGGCTGGCGATGGCATCCACCTCCCCGCCGTGACGCGGCTCGACACAATGCAGCAGCCTGATTTTCTTGCCCCAGTTCTTTTCCTCCCGGTAAAGCTCCCCCAGCTTGACATTGGCCTTCGCCCCGTCCGGATAGCGGCGAAAAACCTCTTCCAGGGACAGGCAGAATTCGTAATAGACCGTGTTGACGACATCCTCGTCGTCAACATCGATCCAGCAGGCGCGCAAAGGACGCGTCATATAACGAGGGCCGAAGCCGCGCTTGTGCCCTACCCAGCCAATAGCCGTGCCGAATGCGCCCAGTTCAAGGCCCATGGCATTGAGCATCTTGTAGCCACCCGCCTTGGCCAGCATGAACCGGTCGAATACCGACCAGGCCAGATCGTCCAGATAGTCGGCGGCCTCCCGGTCGATGACCTTTGAACGCCGCGCGCTGATCAGACCCTGGGTCACGTTCGGCTTGAGAAAGGGCCGTGTCGGATCGGCCAGATAGCCCACCAAGAGGGAGGCAAAAAGGCCAAGGGCGCGCTGGGGCACAGTCGTCATGACCTTGCGCGGGATCGTACCGCCCTTGACGGTCTCGACATTGAAATTCTTGCGCGGCAGGAAGTAGTCGGCAATCTGTTGCCACTCGGCCTCGCGCGGCAGGCGAATGGCCTTCATTTCCTGCCAGCGTCGCATGATCTTTTTGAAGCTGGCCCGTTCGGTCATCTGCGCCATCAGCCATTTACCCCCGTCAGGGTATTCGGGGCGGCGGCCTGGCCTTGGGCTGCCCCGACAACCGAACTCGTTTGCGATCCGCCAAATGAATTGCGCCCGCCTTTCGCCCGACGCAGGCGCGCCAGCGAGTTTAACAGGTCGCTCGGCGAGGCCACGGCGGCAGGCGCGGCCGCCGGTTCAACGGTTTTAACTTTTGGTCGCAGAAACCCCATGATCAATACCCCGAAGCCGTAGGTTGCTGATCGTAATCGTCATCGTCATTCTCGGCGGAATTGGCCGCTGTGTGGCCGAAATAGATCGAAGCCCCATTGAGTTTCAGTGTCAGGTACTCGCAGGCCTCGCCCAGGTGCGAATAGTCGTTCTTGATCACGTTGGGCGAAACCGATCCACCGATCAGGCTGAAACAGTAGCCACCCTCCAGCGCGCCGATCAGGTCCGGGCAATAGCTTTCATCGATGTAGACGCCTGGTTCTTTCTTGAGCATGGAACCCAGCGAGGTGCGCCGCAGGCCTGGGTCATTCGTATCCGCCAGTTCCACATCCAGCCCCGTGAGCGCGGCCAGATATTGCGCATAGGTCACAGTACGGTCCGCGCCGCCGGCCGCCACCATGCGCGCACGGGCCGACGGATCGACCACCAGTACGATTTGCCGGGGGCGCCAGCCGCGCAGCTTGAGCACCATGAGGATTTCCTGGGCGAATTCCTCCAGATTGCATTGCCGCCCTTTTGGGCTGATCTCATGCAGGATGTTAACGCCGCCATCCGGACGCGGCTGACCGAAGGTGGCCGCGTGCTTCAGCGTATTCCCCGTGTCGCAGGCGATGATCAGCGGCGCGCGCGGGTTGAACTGGATGCCTTCCAGCACATGCCGGGCGCGGTCAAAGGCCAGGTGTACCGGCTGGCCGCGCCGGTCGAACGACGGTTTGAGCATCAGCAGGCGGCCGATATCGTAAGCCTCCATGGTCGAGGCCAGCCACTGGTAATAATCCGCCCTGATCTTGCGCAGATTGTGCAGGTTCTCGGCGCGCGGGTTGACAGAGCCATCAGGCAGCAGCGCGGGCGGTTGCAGGAACAGGCCCTTGCCGAAGGTCTTATCTGTAAATGCGGCGCGGTAAAGCCAGCTATCCAGCACCGGCATGTTACTGTCACCCCACACACCGATGAAAGCGGGCGGCCAGCCCATGCGCTCGACATATTCTGGCTCCCAGCGGTCATCCGGTTCCGGATAACGACCGCACCGGTTGGAGGTCAGCGACAGGATCGCCTCCGGCAACTGGTCCATTTCCTGTAGCCACCAGCAGGTGCACTCCAGACCCCGCACGAAATCTTCCAGGGACTGGTCCGATGATTTGGCTCGGAACCACACCTCAATATGAAGAGGGATGGCCACACCCCCCTCATACATTACGAAGTCCATCACATGGCTGGCCGGATCGCCCTTGCCCCCCTGCCAATGCCCGAAATCCTTATTAAACACCTTCAGATAGGACGGAATGGCCTTGTCCCACAGGTCGCGGTAGGTATTTCCGACGCAGACAATTCGGCACTTGCGTATTCCGTCTTTTGGGCTAGGGTGCTGACTGCGTGCTATCCGAAGAATTCTCCTGGCAGAACTTTCCGTCTTTCCCGCGCCCGTCGGCCCGATAGCGACCGACAGCGCTTCGGCATTGGTTTCAAAGGCCTTGGCCACCGGACCCGCCGAGTTGCGCAAGTCCTTACCCTTCATTATCGGCTCAGTGACGACACCCAAACCCGGACCCCTGACAGATGGTGGAATTTGGGCCAGCCTGTCACAGGCAGGGTGTCCGGTCAGAAAGGGCCAGGGGTCGAGAGAGCCGGTTTCCGGCTTACAAAATTAGGCAATACCGCTCACTGCGCCCCCCTACCAGAAGACGAAGCCGGGCCGTCAATGTGGGGGGTGGGGGTGGCCAGGGGGTGGGGGCCTCAGGCCCCGGCAAGGCATCAGGTCAGCGGCTTCCTAATCCGGTGAGCGCGGGCGCGCAAACCCTTGCAACGCAAGGGCCTTCTACCCGCTGTGTGAGCCGCCATGTGTGAGCGACAAAGGACCAAAGGAAATTTCCTCTTGCAAATCAGGCACTTGGCTCGGATTGCCCAGCGCGCCCAGGGCTGTGTCATCCACAATGATCTGGCCGCGCTTATCCACCGGCGGCAGCTCGACC
>Ga0153956_1000214_pt1 | contig 73704 bp, 72 predicted proteins | sample TSFL040MetaG_FD_104704 | JGI IMG/M metagenome (GOLD analysis project Ga0153956, IMG submission 104704) | Attine ant fungus gardens microbial communities from Florida, USA - TSFL040 MetaG | ecosystem: Host-associated > Fungi > Mycelium > Unclassified | place: USA: Florida, Wekiwa Springs...
GTATAATTCATATAGCCCGGAGGCCCCGTCAGAACAATACCCTGACCGTCCAAATCACAGGACGCCACCGCAGCTTTAAACTGACCGCAATCTATTACATCAAAATAGCCGTAACCAAAGTGACCACCTAAAGCACAATCTGCTGCTAATATGTCTACAACGACAGTCTGACCCGCAGCTCCACTGATATTCAGAATACCCGGAGACCATGGCTTAACCCGAACGTCTGATTGCACAGCTGAAGTAAAAAAACCGGGAATTGAAGCAGCAGCAACAAAATTCTGATCATAACAACTATCCTTCAAATGCACACCTGTAGCTGAATCTATTACAGAAATTGTAAAACGGGGTTGTTCATTGGGCGCATGACTGGGATCTTCCAAAACCACCGCATATCTGAAATTAAAACTGTAATTATTAATACCTATCGGTACGTGTACGTAATATTTTACACGATCAGCTCCATTGTTATATCCATCGTTTCCCAATTTTAAAGAGTGTAGTCCTCCACCAGGACATACAACCGGTAATAAAGCGCCACCATAAGCATCATTACCGCTGCCGGAAGTAATGGTATGACGGTTGGGCAAAGGACCCAATCCCTGAACAGGCGTAGTTGCGGTTGATATATTACCAGGAGGAGATGGATACGCAACACCTCCAGCTAATCCATCACCACCCGACTCACACCACCACAACGTAAAATCCCCAAACTCAAAATCAATATTCGGAGGACACGGTATCGCTTGAGATCTCGCCTCGTGGGTAAAAAGCGAAAATAACGACATTGCAAGGATGCCTCTAAGAATGCAAAATATCTTTTTATTCATGGAACCAAATTAAAAAAATTATTTACTAAAGAGTTATTAATACTTAAGACAGACAAATATAATAATTGGTTTGTTAGTATAGAGAAAAGTTTAAAAAAATTACAGGCATTTCAATACTCGTCTCTTTATAATATTTTTTTATGTTCACTAAAAACTCCACTTTAAAATAAAAAAAGCGACCCAAAAGACCGCTTCTATTTTATATATTATTTCTATATTACTATTTAGAGTACAATTCCACAATTAACTGTTCCTTTATATTTTCAGGTACATTTTCACGTTCAGGATGAGTGATATAAGTTCCTTTATATTCTTTTTCGTTAAAATCCACCCAATTGATTTTAGGATTTTTAGTGCCAACAATAGATTTAATGCTGTCACTTGCTTTAGATTTTGGTTTCAGCTCGATGGTATCACCTGGTTTCAATGAGTAAGAAGGAATATTCACAATGTTTCCGTTTACCATGATATGTTTGTGAGATACCAATTGACGAGCTGCGGGACGCGTAGGTGCAATTCCCATACGATAAACTGTGTTATCTAAACGAGCTTCAAGTAGTTTAATCAGGTTTTCACCTGTCGCGCCTTTCAAACGGGAAGCTTCAGTATAAGTGTTGCGGAATTGTTTTTCCAGCACACCATAAGTATATTTCGCTTTTTGTTTTTCTTTCAGCTGAATTGCATACTCAGACTGAGATTTACGTCTGCGGTTGGTACCGTGCATTCCGGGAGGGTTGCTGTTCTTTTGAAGATTTTTACCTGAACCCAAAATAGGTTCTCCGAAGATGCGGCAGATTCTGTTTTTAGGACCTGTATAACGTGCCATTTTTTTTTATTTATGCGATTTTATTGTTGATTAGCTTTTCCTTTCATCAAAATCGCAAAACCGGAAAGCGAAAGCTATTTATAATTTTGAACTTCGAATATTGAATTTTAAATGAATAATTCAACATTTGACCTACACTCTTCTTTTCTTAGGAGGGCGGCAACCATTGTGTGGCAATGGAGTAACATCTTTGATAGATACTACTTCAATACCAGACTGAGATAAAGAACGGATAGCTCCTTCACGACCAGAACCAGGTCCTTTTACAAAAACATCCACTTTCTTCAAACCTGCATCCATCGCTACTTTTGCACAGTCCGCCGCTGCCATTTGTGCTGCATAAGGCGTATTCTTTTTAGATCCACGGAAGCCCATTTTGCCCGCAGAAGACCAAGAGATTACCTGACCTGTCTTGTTAGTAAGAGAGATGATAATGTTGTTGAACGTAGCACTGATGTGGGCATCTCCATGCGGCTCCACTTTTACAATGCGCTTTTTGGCAACTGTTTTGCCGGTTTTTGCTGCTTTAGCCATTTTTACTTTTAAAATAAGGTAGTCAATAAATGAGTAGCTAATCGTTGGTCAATAATTATTGATAATAACAATATTGCCAAAAAACAAGCTACTTCGAATAACTCCTCCGCGTACACCTTACACATCCGGCAGTAATTCTGAAAACAGGTGTATATGAAAATTGTCAGTGGATATTTGTAGTCATTAAGACTTTACAATTATCCACTGACAATAATTCTATTTCTTCGGTGCTTTCTTCTTACCGGCAACTGTCTTACGCTTTCCTTTACGGGTACGGCTGTTGGTACGGGTACGTTGTCCGCGCAAAGGCAATCCTTTACGATGACGGAGACCACGATAACAAGCAATATCCATAAGGCGCTTGATGTTCATTTGCACTTCAGAACGCAGCTGACCTTCTACTTTAAACTCACCGGTGATAATGTTACGAATTGCAGTTTGCTCATCGTCATTCCATTCGACAGCTTTTTTATTGCGGTCTATACCGGCTTTGTCAAGAATGTACTGAGCAGTGCTTGATCCGATACCATATATATAGGTAAGGGCTATTTCACCACGTTTGTTTTTTGGAAGATCTATACCAGCTATACGAGCCATTATAATTATGAATTTTTAATTTTAAATGTTGAATTATCCCTGGCGTTGTTTAAAACGAGGATTTTTCTTGTTAATAATATAAAGCTTGCCCTTGCGACGAACGATCTTGCAATCCGCGCTACGCTTCTTTATTGCTGCTCTTACTTTCATGACGTATATTTCTAAAAAAGATAAAACTTATTTGTACCTGTATATTATACGGCCGCGACTCAGATCATAAGGACTCATTTCCACCCCTACCTTATCACCGGGAAGGATGCGGATATAGTGCATACGCATTTTACCGGAGATCGTGGCAAGTATTTCATGACCATTTTCGAGGCGGACACGGAACATTGCATTCGACAAAGCTTCCACGATTACGCCATCTTGTTTGATCAGAGATTGTTTAGCCATATAAAAAAGGAACGCAAAGGTAGAAAAAATTTATCTTTATTTCAAAAACTTTCTATAAATAAAGTTTCCAGCGAATTTTCAGCATTATGACAAGCTTCAAAAAGGCATCCAATCCTCAGATAAAATCATTTAAAACACAGAAAGCATTTGAAACATGGTTGTCTGAAAACTTTTTACTTCAAGAAGGCATTTTTTTACAACTCTATAAAAAGAACAGCGGCATTTCTTCTATTAGCTATGCAGAAGCGTTGGATGTGGCGCTATGCTATGGCTGGATTGACGGTATAAAAAAAAGTAATGATGAAGTTTCCTGGCTGCAAAAATTTACTCCCCGCCGCGCCAGAAGCATCTGGTCTAAAATAAATACGCAACATGTGGAACGCCTGACAGCGGCAGGAAAAATGCGACCTCAGGGAATAGCCGAAGTGGAAAAAGCTAAAACTGACGGCAGATGGGAAAAAGCTTACGAAGCCCAGCGCACTATGCAAATACCGGAAGACTTTCTGAAAGAACTATCGAAAAACAAAAAAGCACTTACCTTTTTTGAGAGCCTGAATAAGACAAACAAATACGCAATCGCTTTCCGCTTGTACCATGCCAAAAAACCTGAGACAAGGCAAAAACGCTTCAAAGAATTTTTACAGATGATGCGGGAAGGGAAAAAACTGTATTGATTATTATTTCTTTTCCTCCATCACCTGCGCGATATATTTTAATATCGCCTTGTTGGTAGCAGAAGTATCAACGCGGACGAAAGGGTGATTTTGATATTTTAAAAACTGTTTTCGGGCAAGCTCTTTTTTTCCCGATTTCATATAGTGTTCTCCTTTTAAATAATAGGAATAGGGCAAATGATAAATGTAAATTGCCGTATCATAATATTTATCAGCCTGCAAAGGCTTTCCCTCTAAAAACGCGTTTTCTGCCAACGCATGCCAGATATTCGCACCGTCATTATCCATTAATTGCAGGCGCGCCTTTTGCAGCCACTCATTACTTTGGGAATAATCTTTTGCGGCCGCAGCGGCTTTGGCTCCTATCAAAAGCATATTTACATTGTCATTGTCCGTGCTTATTATAGTACGTGTCAGCTGCACCGCATCCTTATACTGTTTGGCTTCGTAATAGCTGTACAACTGATACAACAGAATATTTGAGATAAAATATTTTTGGTCAAAGGGAAATTAGCAAGCTGCACTGCGTTACCAAAATCGTTTTTTATATAATAGGCTTTGATGGCTTTTTCCAACAAACTGTATTGAGAAGAATCTTTTGCTAAAACGGGCAGAATAACATTTAGAGAACTATCATACAATTTTTTTTCTTGCAAAAGCGACGCATAATTCAACGTAATCACCGGATCTTGCGGATACAGATGCCAACCTTCATCTGTTATTTTCCAAAGTGCTTCTTCATTATCCATTTTGTTCAGTGCGGATAAGGCATAACGGTAAACGGATTTATGACGCACACCTTTATCCAAAGCATTCAAGCTGTAAGAATAAACCAACAAATTATCCTTCAGTTGAGTAGCGGCTGCCAGTATCTGAAGAAGATAGCTGATTTTATTCGGATGATTTTTATAAAGAAGTCTGGAAAGTGAAAGCGCTTTTTCATTTTGCTGTTGAGCAGTGTAGGTTTTTGCTACAATAGCTGAGTCTCTTTCAGAAAATATGGCGTCTTCATTTTCATACTGCGTTATTATTTTATCAAATTCTTCATTGTTCCAAAGCGAATCAATAAGTGAACTTACCTGAGAATAAGTAACATGGCTGCTACCAATAAGGAAACATCCGAAAATAATCTTCCAAATTTTTGTTCTCATATTTTTCAAAGAGTTACAATATTTCAATTATAACAACATTATTCTTCCATCCCCCACTTCACCGCCAAATCATTATAATATGTTTGTAATAAACGTGTGTTTTCATAAAATCCTTTTTCGCATCGCTGCCGGAATGCTTCATACAAAGTGACCGCGCAAGCCACAGATATATTTAAGGATTGCACCATGCCAACTTGCGGAATAATAAAATTGCCATCGCAAAACCGCAAAGTTTCTTGCGAAACACCTGAATGTTCGTTGCCAAAAACCAGCGCGACAGGCTGTGTCAAATCCAAATCATATAATGAGCAGGACTGCTCGCCCAAATGTGTTGCATAAATTTTTTCATAACGTTTTTTCACTTCTTTAAAACACAATTCAGCATCGTCGAAACAATGTATAGAAAGCCAGCCCGCCGCGCTTGCAGAGCTTTTTTTACCAAAACGCTGCGTTTGGTTTTCCCTGGTATTCAGTATATAAACATCCTGCACACCTACAGCATCACAGGTGCGCATAACCGCGGAGATATTATGCGGATCATGCACATTTTCAAATACAAGTGTAAGATCGGGCTGGCGCTTATCTAATACTTGGGTGATCCTGGCTTTTCTTTCGGGAGTCATTATATGCAAATGAAAAAAGAAAAAAATTAAAAATGCAATACACAATTTTATACAACCACCATAAGAGTTTTTCACTGGTACATTTTAAAAAGATTAACAAAGAAAAAAACAGCCCGGAAATACGTGTTTGTACATGAATTTTGACTCAATTAATTGGCTTGTACGATTTTCTTATTCATGTTTTCTATACTCCAATAAGTTGTTTTTCCGCAGCTAATCAGTTATTTAAAATACATTTGCAATCAATATTAAACATTTGTTTAGTTTTCATTTCACCATGAGTTTTAGTCGCAATGTTATAGGTGTTACAGCATTTCTCGTATTGATGAATTTTATTGGAAATGCACAAAACAAAAAAACAATACAGAATGCGGATCTTAAAACACTGATCAATTATGCTTTAGAAAATCAACCTGCTGTAAAACAGGCGGCGCTTAATGAAGAGATCACAAGACTTCAGATAAAAAATAAAATTGCAGACTGGTATCCGCAAGTCAATGCTGCTTACAATTATCAAAGAAACTTTCAATTGCCCGTCAGCATTATTGGCGGCAATCCTGTACGTTTTGGTGTTTATAATACTTCTTCTGTTCAACTGACAGGTACTCAAAATATTTTTAACCGGGATGCTTTATTAGCCAGCCGTACCAAAAACGATATAACTACAGTTGCCGCCAAACAAGCAGAAAACGTCCGAATCACACTGATAGCAAATGTTTCAAAAAGTTATTATGATTTATTGGCCACTCATCAGCAGTTAAAAGTAACGAACGAAAATATAGCCTTGCTACAACGCAGCTTTAAAGATGCACGTGCAAAATATGATGCTGGTATTGTAGATAAAACCGATTACCAACGTGCAACTATCGCTTTGAATAACGCGAATGCTTCCAGAAAAGAAATAGAAGAAGCACTGAAAGCGAAAACTGCATCGCTAAAATATCTTATCAATTATCCCGCGGATGAAACGCTGACGTTGGTACAGGACAGTTTGGTTTTAGAGCATGAAGTTTTTTTAGACACACTCCAAGCACTCGACTTTGCACAACGCGTGGAATATCAGACATTGCAGGCGCGGCTTCGCTTACAGGAAGCCAATGTTTCTTATAATAAGTGGAGTTTTATTCCCTCTTTATCTGCAAACGGCGCGTACATACACAATTTCCAGAATGATCATTTTTCGGATTTGTACAATCATTCTTATCCAAACTCCTATGCAGCATTATCGCTGAGCTTTCCCATTTTTCAGGGTGGTAAAAGGAAAAACAATATTCTCATTGCACAGCGGCAGGTTACACAGGCAAAACTTGATATTACTGATTTTGAAAATCGGGCTAACAATGAATTTGAAACAGCGATGTCTGAGTACCGCGCGAATATGGCGAATTACATAGCGCTGAAGGAAAATATGGATCTGGCAGCGGATGTATTTCGTGTCATTGAACTGCAATATCGTGAAGGCATTAAAACTTATCTGGAACTTATAACAGCGCAAACAGACCTGAGAACCTCGCAGATAAACTATTTCAATGCGGTGTATGGTTTGCTGAGCAGTAAAATAGATGTGCTGCGCGCGGAAGGAGCTATTAAACCCGAGTAATAATAAAACAACAACATGAAGCAAGTTATTTTATACAGCATATTATGGATAGCTTTTACAGCTTGTGGCAATAAAGGACAACAGCAAATGTCGCAAGGCGGCCCCATACCTGTAACCACTTATCAGGTAACTACCAGCAGTGCCACCAACTATTATGATGAATACCCGGGTACATTAGTCGCCCTGAATCAATCAGAATTACGCCCGCAGGTAACAGGTTATATAACAGGCATTTTTTTTAAAGACGGACAGAAAGTAGTGAAAGGACAGAAACTTTATACAATAGATCAACAAACGTATCAGGCAAATTATGAAGCTGCGATGGCACAAGTAGCCGTGCAGGAAACCAATTTGGACAAAGCACAGAAAGACGCAGACCGCTATCACCAATTAGACAAGCAGGATGCCATTGCAAAACAACAGGTAGATTATGCGGACGCTGCATTGGCAGCAGCAAAAAAACAATTGTCTGCGGCAAGAGCACAAGCGAATGCAGTGAAATCGAATGTGCAGTTTGCCACAATCTACGCGCCTTTCAACGGCACTATCGGCATTTCACAAGTGCGACAAGGAACATCTGTAGTAGCAGGACAAACAATCTTAAATACAATTTCTACTGATAATCCGATGGCAGCAGATTTTAATATTGACCAACAGGAAATTTACCGCTTTACACAATTACAAAACAGCGATAAAGAAAACGATACCACCTTTGCGCTGGCATTTGGGAATGATGTATATCCTTACTATGGAAAGATACAGATCATTGACCGCGCAGTAGATCCGCAAACAGGAAGTATTAAAGTACGTCTGACGTTTCCTAATAACACCGGCACTCTTAAAGCAGGTATGAGCGCAACTATTCACGTACTCAACGCTTCCACCAATCTGGCTACACTCATTCCTTATAAGGCAGTAAGTGAACAATTGGGAGAATTTTTCACTTACGTAGTGGGCGACAGCAGCAAAGTGACTCAACGGAAAATAACATTAGGAAAAGAAATAGGCAGCAATATAATTGTAAAAGAAGGATTGCAGCCAGGTGAAATAATTGTAGTGGAAGGTGTGCAAAACCTGAAAGAAGGAAGTGTGGTAACAACAGATACAACGAAGAAGAAATAAACAGTCCGGAAGGCAAACAACAATTAAAAAAGCGTATCAGCTAAACAAGAAAAAATGATAGCAGATGTATTTATAAAACGACCTATTACAGCCATCGTTATATCGGTGGTCATTGTTTTGGTCGGCATTATATCACTTATCAACTTACCTGTGGCACAATACCCAGATATCTCGCCACCCACGGTGCAAATATCGGGAAATTTCACCGGCGCCGATGCGCAAACCGTAGAGCAAACCATGACCACCGCCATGGAAACACAGATCAACGGCACACCGGGAATGACATACATGAGCAGCAATAGTACCAGCAGCGGACAAGGCAGCATCACCGTAAACTTTGAAGTAGGTACAGACATTAATATCGCCACGCTGGATGTGCAAAACCGGGTGAGCGTTGCAGAACCTTCTCTACCCGACGCCGTAAAACGCCTGGGACTTACGGTGCGTAAAAGAAATCCCAGCATCATGATGGCGTTAGCCTTTTATTCGCCCAATGGCACACACGATGCAACATTCATAGGCAACTATGTAAACTTATATGTAAAAGACGCTTTGGCACGTGTAAAAGGTGTAGGTGATATTTTTTCCCGTGCGGATGACTTTAGTATGCGCGTATGGCTAAACCCGGAAAAGATGGCTGCCTTAGGCATTTCACCTGCTGAAGTAAATGCCGCGCTGCAAGAACAAAATCTGCAAGTGGCTGCCGGAACCGTAGGAGGCAATCCCCAACCCAAAGAACAAACTTTTGAATATAGTGTACTCACCAATAGTCGTATCAATACACCTGAGCAATTTGAAAACATTATTGTAAGAACAAGACCGGCGGATGGAAGCGTGGTATATCTTAAAGACGTTGCCCGTGTGGAGCTTGGAAAATTTGACTATACCACAAACGCGTTTGTAAATGGGAAACCCGCGGCATTTTTATTATTGTATCAGGCACCGGGCGCTAATGCTCTCGAAACGTATAACGGTGTCAATAAGGCGTTGGCAGAACTGCGTCCCAGCTTCCCAAAAGATATTGATTATCTCGTACCCTTAGAAACGGCTACAGTTGTGCAAGTATCTATAAGCGAAGTACTCCATACACTTATCGAAGCATTGGTATTAGTAGTGCTGGTAGTATTCCTTTTTTTACAAAACTGGCGCGCCACGCTAATACCGGTTTTAGCAATTCCTGTTTCGCTCATCGGCACTTTTATCTTTTTCAATCTATTGGGTTTTACCATCAATACGCTTACACTTTTTGCATTTGTGCTCGCAATAGGCATAGTGGTGGATGATGCGATTGTGGTAGTAGAAGCTATACAGCATAATATAGACCATAGAAAAATGTCGCCAAAAGATGCTACGATACGTGCTATGAAAGAAATTTCCGCTCCCGTTATCGCTATCGCGCTGATATTGGCTGCGGTTTTTGTTCCCGTTGGTTTTATCCCCGGTATCGTGGGAAGATTATACCAGCAATTTGCAATCACTATCGCTGTATCGGTAGTGCTTTCTGCATTCGTAGCCTTGTCGCTTACACCGGCATTGAGTATGCTGCTATTAAAACCGACAGAGGAAAGCAAGAAGAATAAAAATTTCCTTGATCTATTTTTTGAAAAATTCAACAAATGGTTTAGCAAATTAACCTTAGGTTATACAAAAAGCGTAGGTCTGTGGATACGTAACACACCCTATGTATTGGTTATGATGGTTGTGCTGATCATAGGCTTAACATTCCTGTTTAAAACCAAATCTACAGGCTTCATACCTATAGAAGATGAAGGACGTCTGTATGTAACTTATGAAATGCCGGAAGGTACCAGTACCACACGAAGCATTGCCATGATCAGAGAAATCATGTCACGCATCAGAAAGCTTCCCGAAGTGGATGTAGTAGGCGGGTTAGCCGGTTTAAATATTATCAGTTTCAGCAGCAAATCGAACGCAGGCACCATGTTCGTAAAAATGAAACCATGGGATGAACGTAAAGGCAGCGAGCATGAGACACAAGCAGTAATTGCAAAAATAATCGCCGCTACCAAAGACATAAAAGAAGCACGGATATTGCCAATCGCGCCGCCCGCCATTCCCGGACTGGGAGCCACGGCCGGCTTCACGTTCGAACTTCAGCAACGTGGCACCACCGACGACGTGAAAAAATTTGAAGCGGTAACAAATAGTTTTTTACAAAAAATAAATTCCCAGCCTGCAATAGGCAGAGCTTTTACTTTTTTCAATGCGCGCACACCGAGCTACCAATTGACTGTAGATAAAGAACAAGCCAAAAAAATGGGCGTTAATGTGGCCGAGATTTATGCTACTGTTTCCAATTTTTTAGGCAGCAGCTATGTAAATGATTTCAATCTCTATGGCAGGAATTTCCGTGTAATGACACAAGCTGATAATATATATCGCGGATCTTTAGACAATATCAATAACTATTTTGTAAAGAACAGCCAAGGAAATATGGTTCCGTTACGGACACTTATCACAACGAAATTAATAGAGGCTCCGGCAGTTATTTCCCACTACAATGTTTATCGCTCTGTAGAAATCAATGGCTCTCCAAAAGACGACTATAGCAGTGGCGATGCCATTAATGCTTTGCGTGATGCCGCTAAATCTTTACCCTCCGGTTATGGTTATGAATTTTCCGGTATGAGCCGTGAAGAAATAGCCGCAGGCAGCCAGCAGGGAATCATTTTTGCCATTTCTATCGTGTTTGTTTTCTTATTTCTGGCCGCACTTTACGAAAGTTGGTCTGTTCCTTTTTCGGTATTATTGGCCGTCCCTATCGGCGCTTTCGGTTCTATTCTTACGCTTACGTTGCTGCCCAAACTTTCCAATAATATCTATGCGCAAATCGGGTTAATCACCCTTATAGGTCTTGCGGCAAAAAACGCCATACTAATTGTTGAATTTGCAAAAGAACGTGTGGATGCGGGCATTGATATAATACCTGCTACACTCACTGCTGTACGATTGCGTTTAAGACCCATCATCATGACATCTCTTGCTTTTATATTAGGTGTAGTGCCTTTGATGATAGCTACCGGCGCGGCATCGGTAAGCCGGCAAACTATAGGCTGGACAGTATTCGGAGGAATGCTTGCCGCTACATCATTAGCTATTTTTGTAGTGCCAGTATTGTATGTTTTAATCACCAAGCTCAGCTATGGCAAGAAGCTTAAGGAGTTACAGGCAAAGCATACAACAGAACTTGAAATAGATCAAAAGATGATTGACAGAGGAAGGTAACTCTCGTCATTAATAAAAAGCCTTCACAGACTGAAGGCTTTTTGCGTATATAGAGGGAATCCATGTTTAATTACACCAAGGCTAATAACTCTTCCTGTATATCCTCTTTAAAAATAGCTCTTTCCACAATCGCATCCGGCAATAGGATCAATGAAGCATTTTGTTTTTTCCACCAATCGTTTTGTAAAAGTTTTGAAGAATGAATAATGCCTGTTACATGGCAGCGTTTTTCCGTACTGCTCCATTCAAGGATTTCTTCAAATACTTCTTGCGGCACTTGAAAAAGCTTATCAAAACTCACATACACTTTCAGAAAAAAATCATTGGAAAATTCAGCAGGTGTTTGGTAGCGCAGCTTTTTATATTCATACCGATAATCATAGCGCAATGCGGAAAGATCGCTCAATACTGCCGATGCCGTAGGAAAACTACCCGCGCCTTTTCCATAGAAAAACTGTTTATCAGCAAGATTACTTTCTATAATAACTCCATTGTATTCATTACGCACATTATAAAGCTGGCTCTCATTCGTCACAAATTGCGGCAATACAAACGCCGCTACTTTTCCATCTTTTTGCTTATGCGCCTGCGCCACAAGTTTTATCTGATAACTTTTTTCTTTTGCATAAATAGCATCCTGTTCTTTTAAAAATTGAATGCCTGAACATAAAATATTTTCCGGCGGCGTAACGATTCCATAAGCGTGCGCTAATAAAATAGCGAGTTTGTTTTGCGCATCGGTTCCTTCTACATCCAGCGAAGGATCAGCCTCTGCAAAGCCTTCCACTTGCGCCTGCAGCAGAGCTGTATCAAAATCCAATTTATCTTCAAATATTTTAGTAAGAATATAATTAGTAGAACCATTCACAATACCGTTGATACTTTGCAAAAGATCGTTATCATAATATTCTTCCAGATTGCGGATAACAGGGATGGACGCACAGGCAGCCGCTTCATACAGAAAAGGCACATTGAATTTTTCCTGCAAATCCAACAAGATTTGAAAATGTTCCGCAATCATTTTTTTATTCGCACTCACCACCGCTTTTTTAGATTTCAGCGCAGTGCTTACGATATGAAAAGCTGCGTCCGCATCGCTTATCAATTCTACAATTACATTAATGCTCTCGTCATTAAGCAATACATCCGCATCGGTGGTAAACAGCTCCTGCGGCGCATTCCGTGGTTTTTCAGGATTTTTTATACACACTTTTTTAATGGTTGCATTCAGCGTAGGCGTGTTGGCAAGCACTCGGTACAATCCTTCGCCCACCACGCCGAAGCCGAATAATCCTATGGTCAGTTTTGTATGTTGATTTTGTATAGACATTCTTTTAAAAATTTTGGGGTTTAAATAATGGATTTGTGGTTCGTAAAAGTTTCACACAAAGAGACAATGAAGACAAAGACACAAAGCATATCGCTGTTTACTTTGTATTCTTAGCGAATGTTGTGTGAAATCAACTCGCCATTTACGTTTTTCACTTTTGCCTTCTCGAAAGCATTCTCTATATCCTTTATCAAATCTTCCACATCTTCCAAGCCCACGCTCAGCCGTATGAGGCTGTCTGCCACACCCGATGCACGGCGCTTTTCGGCGGGTATGGATTTATGCGTCATCGTTGCGGGATGACAGAGTAAACTTTTTACACCTCCGAGGCTTTCTGCAAGTTTGAAGTAATGAGTATTCGTTACAAAAGCGATAGCTGCTTCTTCGGTATTTTCTTTCAGGCTGAAACTGATGATACCGCCAAAGGCGGATTGTTGCTTCGCAGCTATGTCATGATTTCGGTGTGTTTTCAATCCGGGATAATATACATTTTCCACAGATGAGTGATTAATGAGCCATTCCGCAACCGTTTGCGCATTTTTGCAATGCTGCGCTACACGAAGATTCAAGGTTTCAATTCCACGTATCAGCAGCCAGCTGTCGTTGGGTGAAAGTATGGCTCCGCAAGCATTTTGAATAAATTTTATTTTATCACCAAGCTCTTGTGTTTTGGTTACTACAAGGCCTGCGATCAAATCGCTGTGACCGCCAAGATATTTGGTGCCGCTGTGTATCACGATATCCGCACCGAGGGTTAGGGGCTGTTGCAATGCAGGAGAAGCGAATGTATTATCCACACATACAAATATGTTTTCGCTTGTGGCTTTTGCAATGCGACAAATAGCTTCTATATCGCTAATTTTAAGAGTAGGGTTTGTAGGGGTTTCGATCCATATCAGCTTTGTTTTTGGAGTGATGCCGTTCAGCACATTATTCACATCCGTTGTATCCACATAGTTTACTGTAATGCCAAACTTGGCGTAGATATGCGTAAACTGGCGAAACGCGCCGCCGTAAATATCATCCACTGCGAGTATTTCGTCACCGCTTTGCAAGAGTTTTACCACAGCATCTATAGCTGCCAGTCCGCTTGCGAAAGCAGCGCCTGATGTACCTCCTTCGAGTTTTGCTATGAGATTTTCCAAAGCGGCACGAGTAGGATTTCCGCTACGCGCATAGTCATAACCTTTATTCACACCCGGCGCTTCCTGCACAAAAGTGGAGGTTTGATAAATGGGTACGGAGATGGAACCTGTAAGCGGATCAACGGGAATGGTATGGATAAGCGCTGTGTTGTTTCCTGCGATGTTGTTTGAAGTGTTGCTCATTTCTTTTTGTTTTAAACAGTTTTAAAAAATTTGATTAGACATTTTTCCTAAACCATTTATCAAAAAAGACTTACCGGACAAGAACTTTTGATTACCACATCCTGCGCATAGATGCAATAAAAAAAGCTCTTCCGATAAGACAGAAGAGCTTGTATATTTTTTCGCACAGAGGCGATGAATTATTCAAACTGTTTACTGCTTATCTTCCCTACATTGCTGTAGGATGGAAGTAGCACCTTCCTCTAATTTTCATTAGAGTGGTTGCTAAGGCTTCATCGGGCCATGTCCCTCTGCCTTTCTTGATAAGTGATCTAAAAGAACTGCCGCAAAGATAATGTTGTGGTTTTTATTTTTCCAAATTTTATTTTTTGTAAAAAATCTGATCGTACAATCAACATCCATTTTTCATTTAGTAATCTTACACTCAAAATACTTAACTAAACTTCTGCACCAATCATTCATGCATATCAAAAAATTACTCATCGCCAATCGTGGTGAAATAGCCGTGCGCATATCCCGTGCCGCAACAGAATTGCACATCCAGAATGTTGCCATTTACACGTATGAAGACCGCTACTCATTGCATCGCTATAAAGCTGATGAAGCCTATCAGATAGGTGCGGATAATGACCCGCTGAAACCTTATTTGGATATGGATGCCATCATCAATGTAGCAAAAGAATGTGGCGCTAACGCCATTCATCCGGGTTATGGGTTTCTTTCGGAGAATGCAAATTTTGCACAGAAATGTGCGGATAACGGTATCATCTTCGTAGGCCCGAAACCGTCTGTAATGTCGGCGCTCGGTGATAAAGTAACGGCAAAAACCGTAGCCAAAGAGGCAGGCATTCCGCTTATAGAAAGTAATGAACAACCGCTCACCGATGTGAAGATTGCTTTGGAGGAAGCAGGCAGAATCGGATATCCTCTCATGCTGAAAGCTGCAGCAGGCGGCGGCGGGCGTGGTATGCGCGTAGTGCGTAATGAAGAGGATTTGAAAAAAGCGTATAACGAAGCAAAAAGCGAAGCGAAAAATGCTTTTGGAGATGACACGGTTTTTCTTGAAAAATTTGTAGAAAACCCTAAGCACATCGAAGTGCAAATCGCTGCGGATAATTTTGGCAACACGGTACATTTGTATGAACGGGATTGTTCTGTGCAGCGCCGTTTTCAAAAAGTGGTGGAGATAGCACCTTCGGTTTCATTGCAGGAAAAAACCAAACAGCAGCTCTATGAATATGCGGTGCGCATTGCGAAAGCGGTGAATTATAACAACCTCGGCACAGTAGAATTTTTGGTGGATGCGAGTGAAAATATTTATTTCATAGAGGTAAATCCGCGCATACAAGTGGAACATACGGTGACGGAAATGATCACCGGTGTGGACTTGATAAAAACCCAGCTTTATGTAGCATCAGATTATAAACTAAGCGATGCGGAAATCGGTTTGGGCGAGCAGGATAAAATTGCGAAAAACGGTTTTGCTATTCAATGCCGCATTACTACTGAAGATCCTACACAAGATTTCAAACCCGATTACGGAACGCTGATTACCTATAGGAATGCCACAGGTTTTGGTGTGCGTTTGGATGAAGGGAGCACTTATCCGGGTATGAAGATCAGCCCGTTCTTCGACAGCATGCTGGTGAAGGTAAGTACACAGGGAAAATCGTTAGACGAAGCGGCTCAGAAAATGCACCGCGCATTGAAGGAGTTTCGCATTCGTGGTGTGAAGAACAATATTCAGTTTCTTGAAAATCTTATCACCACCGAAGATTTTATAGCAGGCAATGCTACGGTGGGTTTTATACAGGAGCATCCTGAATTGTTTCAGTTTACACAACGGCAAGACCGCGGTACGAAGGTGCTGCAATACCTTGCAGATGTAACGGTGAACGGCAATCCTGATGTGAAAATAAAGTATGACGGAAGAACATTTGAAAAACCGGTCGTTCCGCAATTCGATCATTTACAGGCTTATCCCGAAGGCACTAAAAATCTCTTGGATAAACTTGGTCCTGAAGGATTAGCCAATTGGCTGAAGAACGAAACGAAAATTCATTATACAGATACTACGCTGCGTGATGCACATCAATCATTATTGGCTACGCGTATGCGCACGCATGATATGCTGAAAGTGACGGAAGCCTTTGCCAAGCAACATCCGCAGACCTTCAGCATGGAAGTATGGGGCGGCGCAACGTTTGATGTATGTATGCGTTTCTTGCATGAAGACCCGTGGAAACGCCTGCAAGCTATACGCAAAGTGGTTCCGAATATTTTGCTGCAAATGCTGATGCGCGGAATGAACGGTGTGGGCTATGCGGCATATCCGGATAATCTGATTGAAAAATTCGTAGAAAAATCCTGGGAGAACGGTATTGATATTTTCCGCATTTTCGACAGTCTCAACTGGATGGAAAATGTAGCGCCTTGTATAGAAATGGTGCGTAAAAGAACCAACGGAATTGCCGAAGGCGCGCTTTGCTATACCGGAGATATTTTAGATGTAAGCAAGAAAAAATACACGCTTGAATATTACCTCCGACTCGCCAAAGACCTTGAAAATGCCGGTGCGCATATTCTCTGCATCAAAGACATGTCGGGCTTGCTGAAACCTTATGCGGCAAAAGAATTGATAAGCGGATTGAAAGCTACCGTAAAAATCCCCGTACATCTCCATACGCATGATACCTCGTCTTTGCAACCTGCTACTTATTTGATGGCGGTAGAAGCTGGTGTGGATGTGATGGATTGCGCTTTAGGCTCATTAAGCGGATTGACATCACAACCGAACTTCAATGCAGTAGTGGAAATGATGAAATTCCACAAACGTGAAAATGCTTATGATATTAAATCCTTGCAACAATTCTCGGATTACTGGGGAACGGTGCGCGACTATTATTATCCGTTTGAAAGCGGACTGAAAGCGGGCGCGGCAGATGTATTCCAACATGAGATACCGGGAGGACAATATTCTAACCTGAAACCACAAGCTATTGCTTTAGGATTGGGTGATAAATTTGAACAAATCAAAGAAACTTACGCTGTAGTGAATAATATGTTTGGCGACATTGTAAAGGTAACGCCGAGCAGCAAAGTGGTGGGCGACATGGCGCAGTTTATGGTAGCGAATAATCTTACAAGAGAAGATGTTTTTGCCAAAGGCGATACCATTTCATTTCCGGAAAGTGTGCAACAATTTTTCAGCGGAGAATTAGGAATGCCTGCAGGCGGATTTCCTGAAGACTTGCAGAAGATTGTACTAAAAGATAAAAAGTCCAATACCGAACGTGCGGGAAAACATTTGCCGGGAATAGATTTCGATGCGGAGCTTGTAAAATTCCAGGAGCAATTCGGGCAAGATTTAACGCTGCTTGATTTTCTTTCCTATCAGTTTTACCCCAAAGTTTTTGAAGACTATCTGAAAATGAAACGTGCGTACGGAGATATTTCCGTAGTGCCTACCCCACTCTTTTATTATGGCTTAAAACAAGGACAAGATGCCACCATTGAAATTGCAAAAGGCAAAACCTTACTCATACGTTTGCTGAGCATTGGTCCGGTAGATGAGCATGGTAAGCGCACCGTATTCTTCAAGCTCAACGGGCAAACCCGCAATGTGGATGTAACGGATAAAGCAGTAAAGGTGGATGTGAAGGAGAACAAAAAAGCAGATAAAAATAATCCCAAACAAATATCCGCACCACTACAAGGCATGCTCTCCAAACTATTGGTAAAACAAGATGAACAGGTGAAGAAAAACCAACCGCTATTTGTGATAGAAGCTATGAAGATGGAAACCGTCGTAACGGCTGCAAACGATGGCAAAGTAAAACACATAGAACTCGCGACAGGCAGCCTGGTGAATACGGGAGATTGGGTCATGGAACTTGTATAATAAAAAAAGGCTGTCCCAAAAATCTGGGACAGCCTCTGTAATTTCTTATAGTTAAATTAGTTATTCCCGATAGAACTCAACTTGAAAGCTGAAGTGCCTGTAGCGCCATCTTTACCGGTAAATACATAAGTATATATTTTACCCGAAGTAAGGTTTTGTCCGGTCAGTGTCTGTGATTGCAATGTGCTGTTATCACCCATCGTTATGGAATAGGTGCCGGCGGTTACTGTTTTGAAAGAGGTCACCACATTTGTAGCAATATTGGAATCTAATTTCTGCGTGCCATTTGTGTTTGTAACAACAGCGGAAAGGCTAAAGGTTGGCTCAGCGCTCAAGTTGGCAAATCTGATTTTAGCTGTACCTGAAGCCGGAGCAGTAAGATCATCAGACACAACAAGGATAGCTGATGGAGAGCCTGTTGTACCATTACCCACTGCAAATACGCTATAAGAACTTCCGGTTGCCAAAGCGCTTGTTATGTTCGCTATTTCTCCCTGGTCGGTAGTTCTGATAAACCCTAATTTCACATTACCCGATCTTACATTCATATAACCTTTATTGGTGAGGAAGGTAAGATTGGTCGCATTTTGCTGTAGGGTGTCGTTCACTTTGACGCTCAAAGACGACTCATGCAGAGTCGCGTTTATAAAAAGAGCTTTAGCTGTAGGTCCCGTTGAAGGTCCCCCATTGTTGTCGTTTTTTTTACATGCTGCAAACGCAAATAATGCCGCTGCAGATAATAAGGCGATTCTTTTCATGGTTTATGTTTTTTTGAATTGTTGAAATTACAAATTATTGTGCAATTGTACTGTCAGCATTGTTTTGCGTCAAGGCTTTTACTTCATCCAGTTTTTGCTGCTCTGCCATTATTTTTTCAAGGTGCGGTTGGATGAGTTCATCCATTTGCGTTGCTGATATTTTTAAAGCATTTGGATCATCCAACAGATTGCGCCAGGGTTTTCGTTGCCCGAAAGGATATGCTCCAAAAATAATAACAGGTGTTCCGTTTGCGATGAGCGCTCCGTTTTTAAGCCTCCACTGATCCGCCCAGTTATACATAAATTCAGCATCTTCAGCATACAACCTCATGCAGGAATGCGATGCAGGATAGCCGGGCATAGAATATTGATGCCAACCCACACCCATTTTGTTTTGCACATTAAAGTTCCATTTTAATATCCATTCATCATCTACACTGCTGTGTACTTCTTTTCCTTTCCAGTTAGTAAAAAACAAACCGGTGGGCGTTTTAGAACTTTTTTTTCCCATATTGGTAGGTCCCCACTTCAGCAAATGTCCGTTTTCATAAAGCGCATAGGTTTGAGTAGGATATGAAAAGAAGACGATTTTTTTTACATCTTTCAGTTGTGCTACTTCCTGCGGGAAAACACTATACGCATTCCAGTCATTCATAAAAGTATCTGGTACTACCAGCGTATCTGTCGAACCCACATGCGCCGCATCTATTCTGTTTAATGCAAGGATGATTTTTTGCTGTTCCTTATCAAAAGTTTTATAAACCTTACGCCCGGTATCTTTCATACGTAGGGCATGATAGGTAATGGCGACAGGTTTGATTTCGGGAGTAATATTTTTTTTCACCGCCGAAGCAGTATCGGGTTGGGGTTGTTCATCTTGTTTTTTCTCGCTGCGTTTATCGCAAGAGCAATAGCATGCAACCGTGCATATCAGCAGAAGGGTTCTTATTTTTATCATGGATTTAAAATCAGTAAATTCGATAACGTATTTTGTATTTTTTGCAAAGTAAAATGATAAAGCGTTATTTTTTACTTATCGTACTCGTTTCAACCGTTGGCAGTAAAATTCATGCCCAACTTTTCGACCGCGTTAAAGACGGCATCCCCATCGTTCAGTATGTAAATCATTTGGGTGCTATGCAAAACCGTCCTTTGCAGGATATTATTGACAGTTTCAGAAGCCAGAAATATGATGAAATAAAAATGAGCTATGCCATTTATGCGTGGGTAGCAAAGCATATTCGTTTCGATTGCAAAGGTTATCATCACCCCAAAACAGCCAATAATACCACCACCGCCACGTTGCAAAACAGGACAGCTACAAGCGAAGGCTATGCAAACTTATTTAAAACCTTGTGCGATGTAGCCAATATAGAATGCTATAGGGTGAAGGGCTTTGTAAAGCAATATCCTCGTGATCTGGTAAAATTCAAAGACAATAATTATCATTACTGGAATGTGCTGGTGATAAGAAATATGTTTCTGTATATAGATGTAACCTTGGCCGCAGGTGAAACGGATGAGCATAAAAGAACATTTTTTCCAGATTATTCAGATGCATGGTTCCTTACCAATAAGGATATTTTTCAGCTTTCCCATTTTACAAAAGACCCAAACAATCCCATACCTTCCGATCTGTTACCAACAAAACAAGAGTTTTTAAAGGCTCCTGTTGTTTATAAATCGGCTATCATTTTGGATATGGTTGCAGCCGTTACTGTAAAAGGAAATTTAAAGGGAATATTCAACAAAACAAAGGCGCTCGATTTTGAATGGAGAAATCCTGAAATGATTCTAAATTCTATAGTTGTGGTAGAAAAAGGAGAAGAGATAGCTTTACCTGTAGAACGTCATGAAATTTATCTCTCCATAGAAATTCCTTTTAAATATACAGGTGAATATCCGGTTTTTTTAAAGGCAAACGGCGCCAACGTTTATTGCTTTATGGCAAATGTACCTAAGTCGCATAAATGATTGGATTGTGCGATAAAATATTATTTTCATCGCATGGAAAACACAATCGGCATTGGTTCTAAAGTAGAACATCCTCATTTCGGCAAAGGCATTATTGTAGAAACAACAAGTGAATTTTATACGGTTTGGTTCAAGTCACAGAATAGTGCTAAAACTGTCAGCAGAGATTATAAAGAATTGAAAATATTGGATGCTGTAGTTGCAGAAAATAATGAAAATAATACCGTAAGCATTGCGGATATAGAAATTGCTTTGGAAAACATTCTGGACAGAAGGCTGAATGAATTTCAGTTAGTGCCTTTGGCCAATAAATGGAATAACGGAACGCTGATCTTGAAACCGGGCGACACTTCTTTGCAGGAAAAGGAAATGCCTATAGAAACTTTTTTTCACAAGATCGTAATGGTGCGCGACAGATTACGACTGATCGAACAAAAAATAAATGCCAATAAAAAACTGACCGATGAAGAAAAAATAGACCTGCAACAATATGTTACAGGTATCTATGGTTCTCTTACTACGTTCAATGTGTTGTTCAAAGAAACACATCATCAATTTAAAGGCAGCGGGAACTAACGGCTTATGGCACTTCCACTACATTCAAAATCTCATTGATGATCTGTTCGCTGGTGATATTCTCAGCTTCCGCTTCATAAGTAATGCCTATTCTGTGGCGCATTACATCGTGGCAAATGGCCCTTATATCTTCCGGTATCACATAGCCGCGGCGCTTGATAAATGCATAAGCTTTTGCTGCCAATGCAAGGCTGATGCTCGCACGGGGCGAAGTTCCGTAACTGATAAGCGGTTTTAATTTGGAAAGTTTATATTCATCAGGATTACGGGTAGCGAAGACTATATCCAAAATGTACTGTTCAATCTTTTCATCCATATACACTTCGCGTACAAGATGACGTGCTTTTATAATATCATCCATACTTACCACAGGATTTATCTTAGTCATTCCCTGCGGGTTAAGATTATAACGTATGATGCTGCGTTCTTCTTCTTTTTTAGGATAGCTTATTACCACTTTCAGCATGAAACGATCTACCTGCGCTTCGGGCAGTTCATAAGTTCCTTCCTGCTCAATCGGGTTTTGTGTAGCCAATACGAGAAAAGGTTCTTCCAGTTTAAAACTGTGATCGCCAATCGTCACTTGTCGTTCCTGCATCGCTTCCAGCAAGGCGCTTTGCACTTTTGCCGGTGCTCGGTTGATTTCATCCGCTAATATAAAATTTGCAAAAATGGGACCTTTACGCACTGCAAATTCATGCGCTTGCGGATTATAAACCATCGTTCCTAAAACATCGGCGGGCAAAAGATCAGGAGTAAACTGTATGCGGGCGAAACGGGCGTGAATAGCAGATGCAAGTGATTTGATCGCCAATGTCTTTGCCAAGCCGGGCACACCTTCCAGCAATACATGTCCGTTTGCGAGCAAACCGATCATCAGCCGCTCCACCATGTGCTTCTGACCCACCACTACTTTATTCAATTCCATATTCAGCAAGTCTATAAAAGCGCTTTGCTGATGAATACGTTCATTTAATTCTTTGATATCAACAGAAGAAGAAGTTGCAACTTGTGGCTCCATGAAAAAAGAAATTTTATTTACTGTTCAAAAATAAACAGTATCAACTCAAGAAAAATAATGTGGGAAATGATTTAACTTTTTTACAAGCCTACCAAACATAATGCGGACAAGAGGTACGGCTTCTTTCCCATTTCGGGTCTTTAAACAAGCCTGTTTTTACAACCGTAAGTTCCATGCCGCCTCTTAAGTTACTGGCTACTTTAAGCCGGGAAATATTTACATCATAGCTGATGCCGAAAGAATATCTTTTATAATCCAGTTTTACAATGGGGATAATGGCATCATTCACCCGTAAAAAGGCACCACCATATAAAATAAAATCAGGCTGATGCAGTTCATTTTCGCCACCTTTTTTCCATACGCCAAGCGCGCCGATCATCGTTTCATTATAAGCGCCCTGATGCGTATAATTTCCCTGCACCAGCAACCCGTATGTCTCACTGATCCTGTAGTTCAATCCGGCATTCACATTCCATTTTACAGAGAGATTGATGAGCGCATTATTATAAAAAGTAGTATGAGGTTTTGTAAAATGGTAGCCGGAAACGCCGAAAAAATAAGTTACTTCCTCATTTTCTCCACTACTGTTGCTATAATTGATTCCGGCGCCCAGATCGAAATAAGAAAATTTGGGATTAGCGCCGTATTCGTTGGCAGCAGCGTTGGGATCAAAATGCCCGTTAATGTACTGATTATCCACAGTCATTTTTGAAGGATCGAAACTGCGTGTAGCATAGCCGGCAGTAAAGCCTCCCGTTAGGTATGAATTGTGTCCACTACCTAATTTTTTACTGAAATTGATTGCCGGGTAAATAGCCGTGGTTTTCATATCTATACTGCCCGCTTTATCATACAATCCCAAAAGTCCTACGCTGAAAAAATCTTCGCTTTCCATGCTTACGGGTATCCGCGCTTCAAAAGAAAACTGACCTGTTACAAAAGGTTTACTTATACTGTTCCATTGAGTTCTGTAATTGGCTGCCACTTTATAATCTCCACTAAAAACGCCGCACAGCGCCGGATTTCGCAAAATAGTAGTTTCATAAAACTGAGAGAAATGAATATCCTGCGCGTAGCTTTTATTCGCGGCTCCGATACATACAATCCATAAAAAAGCAGAAAATATTTTTCTTTTCATAAGCGCGTCTACTAAGGATAACAGCAATGGTTCCAAGTTATCAAAAAAACTAATGTCATACAAGTATTTTTTATAGAAACACTTTAATCTTCAGCTCCTAAAAAAACCGTTTGCTTTTTGGAAAATGCCTTGATAAAATCTGTAACCAGGTAAGCGACGAATTTCGCCGTCATCATGTCTTGTCTTCCGTCAGCCATTACTGTGGCGCCTTCTGTAATATGCAAATAACCCACAGAATTGAAAGTAGCGAAGTGCGTTATAAATTTTCTCGCCTGCAAATGAGTAATGCCGCATGGCGTTGCAGCGCTGGACAATACATTCGTTATGCAATCTAAATCCAGCTCTACGCCCATACATTTTTTTCTGAGGAAATGAGACGCTTTGTCCAATGCAGATTTACAACTGATGTTTTCATGAACAAATAAATCTTCGTAAGTGTAATAACGCAGCTCTTTATCCAGGTTTATGGTTTCCATTACACTCCGGCTGTTATAGTTTTCATGTAGTCCCAGCATTACATAATGTTTCAGATAGCCGTCCATTTTAGCATAGCGAAATCCATTGCCACTGTGTCTTCCTTCAATCGCCCTGTAATCGCTGTGTGCATCGATATTTACACAATTGACCGCGGCTTTCTTCGCACGGCTTATTCCTTTCAGAATAGGGTACGCATTATTATGACCCCCACCGATAATTATCGGAATTTTATCCGCTGCCACTATTTTTTCTATTACAGGAAAAACTTCATCATCAATGGCAGCTACCCTTCGCCGTAATGTTTCTATGTTTTCATATTCGGCTTCTTTCATCCATTCCTTAAAATCAAAATATCCCAAAACCAGCAATTCCCGGCCATTTAGTTTTTCCGTATCCTGCACATTCAGCAGCGATTTTAAAGCGGGCTGCCAAAGAGAGGCTGTGCCGCCAACTCCCAGATTGGCTCTTACGCCAATGTCTTCCGGAATACCGATCAATATAAATTTCGCGGCAGATTGAAGTAAACAGTCTTCCCATCGGTCATTTTCACAGCACTGAACGGTTTCACCCAGTTTTGTTTCCTTATCTCTTTTAGCTGTAAGACTTTCTATATAAGCTCTGTTAATTATCTGGAATTGGCTCACGATCAAAAAATTTTAGTTGTGTTTTATCAGGCTATCATTACAAATTATAACCTCTTTTTTAAAGGGAAAAGCAGATTAATTAATTTTGCACTTCTAAAATATCAAAAATATGTATCCTACAGAATTAGTGGCACCCATGAAAGCCGAAATGACGGACAGAGGTTTTGAAGAGCTGACTTCTGCACAGCAAGTGGATAAAGCGATGAGCCAACCAGGCACCACATTATTATTTATCAATTCCGTATGCGGATGTTCTGCCGGTACGGCACGCCCGGGAGTGATTATGGCTGTGCAAAACGCCAATAAAAAACCTGACCATCTGACCACAAGTTTTGCCGGTTACGATACGGACGCTGTGCAAAAAGCGCGCACTTACCTAATGCCTTATCCGCCGTCTTCTCCTTCCATAGCGTTGCTCAAGGACGGACAAGTGGTGCACATGATTGAGCGGCACATGATTGAAGGGCGCTCTGCACAAATGATCGCAGCAAATCTGGCAGACGCATTTGAACAATACTGTTAATCTTTTTTTTAAAAAAAATCTAATATACCGGCGCACACTCACGTGCGCCATTTTTCACATAAAGACAATGTAAAAAAACGGGCGTGCCATCAACTATCTTTTTATCTTAGCGAAACTTTTTTCTAAGAAACTTGACTGAAGGGAAAATCATTATCATCACGGCTCCGTCGGGTTCGGGGAAGACAACGTTGGTAAAACGCTTGTTGGATAATTGTGTATGGCTTAGCTTTTCCGTTTCGGCCTGTACCCGAAAACCAAGAGGAAGTGAAAAAGACGGAAAGGACTATCATTTTTTCAGCGAAGAAAAATTCAGAAAATTAATAGAACAAGAGGCTTTCGTGGAATGGGAAATGGTGTATGAAGGAAAATATTATGGCACTTTAAAACAGGAGTTGCAGCGCATTTGGGAAGGTGGGAAAATACCGCTGGTGGATATTGATGTACAAGGTGCCTTAGCGATCCAAAATCAATTTCCTGATACTTCCCTCACTGTTTTTATTCAGGCTCCGTCTTTAGAAATATTGCGGGAACGGCTTTCCAAAAGAGGCACTGAATCTATCCACAGCCTGGAAGAACGTGTAAGCAAAGCAGGACTGGAACTAAGCTTCGCACCACAGTTTGATAAGATCATTGTGAATGACAACCTGGAAGATGCTTTTACACAGTTATTAGAAGAAGTAAAGAATTTTTCGGGTCAGCTGGTTTCTTAAAAAATTGCTCATTGTACTTTCTTTCGCGGCTTTTTGTATTGCACGGTTTGCACTTCTCCATCGCTCACCTGCCAGTAACCCCAGTATTTTTTTGCCGATTGTTTGTTCAGCTGCACAGCTACTTTTTCTGATAAGAACCACACCAGTTTGTAGGCAAATTCTTTATTGGATTCGTTTACCGCCAGATGGGAAATAATCGTAAGATGCTGTTGCAGTACTTTTTTAAGATTGACCTTTGTCGGTTTTTTTTTCGCCTGTTTAAATAAGAATAACAATTCCTTCGCACAGTTATCTAAAACCTCAGTAACGGTATTGCGTTGTGCTTCATCAGCATGAAAACTGTAAGGCATCACTTCATGAAAAGACTGATACTTATCTACCAGTCGGAATTTTGTAAGCTTATCTATAACTTCCTGTTTGGTATCCGGCATTACCTGAAATGATTCTGTTATCTAATTTATAAATTCTGGTTTACTCAACAATAGATTTAGCAATGGCTTTGAATGTTTTTTACCTTTAGAAAGCTAATCGTTATTTTATGAGAACTTTATTTTACAAAATATTCATTCCGCTGTTTTTAGGACTTTGTGCACTAAGCTGGTTTTATCATAGCTGGATAATACTGTTGGTCATTGTAGGAATTTTACTGATCATCAGTTTGTTCAACATCACCCAATCCAAACATACCTTACTGCGCAATTTTCCTATTCTTGGCTATTTCCGGTATTTTTTTGAATTTATTTCTCCGGAGTTGCAGCAGTATTTTATTGAAAGAAATACAGATGGGAAACCTTTTTCCCGCCAGCAAAGAGCAATCGCTTACGAACGCAGTAAAGAAACGGATGATACCACTCCTTTTGGCACACAACTCGAAATCAATACCGGCGACTATGAAGGTTTAAAACACTCAATTTATCCTGCAGAGGTAATGAAAGAGCTACCGCGAATTACCGTTGGAGGTGCCGAGTGCAAACAACCTTATTCCGCCTCTCGTTTCAATATTTCAGCTATGAGTTTCGGATCATTGAGCGCACATGCGGTAATGGCTTTGAACCAGGGCGCGATGGCCGGCAATTTTTATCATAACACCGGCGAGGGCGGCTTGACCGAATATCATTTACAAGGTGGCGATATCGTATGGCAGATAGGAACCGGCTATTTTGGATGCCGCACGCACGACGGACATTTTGATGAAGAAAAGTTTACCGAGAAAGCAAAGAAACCGGAAGTGAAAATGATAGAACTGAAAATCTCTCAGGGTGCAAAACCCGGACACGGCGGCGTGTTGCCGGCCGCAAAAAACACTGAACAAATAGCCCGCATAAGAGGCATAGAACCCAATATAGATGTGCTTTCTCCACCAGGTCATGCGGTTTATAATAATGCAGCTTCGTTTGTAAAATTCATTCAAAAACTGCGTGATCTATCAGAAGGCAAGCCGGTAGGTTTTAAACTTTGTATTGGCAAGACCAGTGAATTCGCAGAACTATGTGAAGAAATGAACAGACAAAACATTTATCCGGATTTTATTACAGTGGATGGTGCGGAAGGCGGTACTGGCGCGGCGCCTTTGGAATTTTCAGATGGCGTAGGCATGCCTTTGGAACCGGCACTAATATTCGTCAATCAAACCCTTCAACGTTATGACATCAGAAAAAAAATACGGCTGATCGCAAGCGGTAAAATTATTTCCGGCGTATCTTTCTTAAGAGCGTTGGCAATGGGAGCGGATATGTGCAACAGTGCAAGAGGTTTTATGTTTTCATTGGGTTGCATACAAGCTATCCGGTGCAATACCAATAAATGTCCTACCGGCGTTGCCACACAAGATAAAATGCTGATGAAAGGGTTGGTAATAAGCGACAAAAAAGACCGTGTAATGCACTTTCACCATAATACATTGCGGGCTGCTACCGAATTGCTGGCTGCATGCGGAAAGAAAAGTTTTGAAGAAGTGGACGCATCAATGTTTATGCGTGGTGATGAGTTTATAAAGCTGGCTGATCTTTATTTCCCTGATAATCTTGCCCAACCGGATAAACCTATTCTCTGAAAGGCTATAACTGAAATTGTCTGGAAAAAATATACGCGCTGCTCCATGCATGTTGAAAATTAAAGCCACCGGTGATGCCATCCACGTTCAATATTTCACCAGCAAAAAATAAATTTGGGACAAGTCTGCTTTCCATAGTATCCGCATTTACTTCGGACAATTCAATACCGCCGCTCGTTACAAATTCTTCTTTATAAGTAGTTTTTCCTGCCACTTCAAATGTATGTCTCAGCAATAACTCAATAAGATTATGTTGTTGATTTGCTTTTAAATCTCCCCAGCGGATTTTTTCATGGATGGCTGCTTCGCTAAGTAAATATTCCCATAAGCGTTTGGGTAAATTCCAGTCATTACGATCATTTACAAAACTTCGTCCTTCATATTTCCGCTTATTATTTATCTGTGTTTTCAGGTCATCCTCAGTCATATCATTAAGCCAATTCACTCTTGCCTTAAAATGATAATTCAATTCTTTGATAGCTCTTGCACCCCATGCAGATGCTCTCAGAATCACAGGCCCGCTCAGTCCCCAGTGTGTAATAAGTAACGGTCCGTTTTCTACAATTTTTGTGTTGAGAATTTTCACATTCACATTTGGTACGCTTACACCCATAAGCGCTGTTATAGAATGTTTGGGTAAATTGAATGTAAATAAAGAAGGTACAGGCTCCTGGATGGAATGACCTAAACCCTGTAACCAATGATATTGTTCTTTTTTAGGAAATCCGCCACAGGCGACCAGCACTTTATCGGCCGTATAAGTTGTTTTATCCGTAAAGGAGATATATAGTTGTCCATTTACTGCTTTTATTTTTTCTACAGCTTTATGGTAAGCGATTGTTGTTTTATTTTGTTGCAACGCATTCCATATCGCGTCAATAATCGTTTGAGAACTATCGGTAACCGGAAACATTCTTCCATCACTTTCGGCTTTGAGTTTTATCGCTCTGTTTTCAAACCATTCGATCGTATGCTGAGGAGCAAACCGGTGAAGTGTTTTCTTTAGAAAGTTCTTACCTCTCGGATATTTTTTGATAAGATCGGTCACATCAAAAAGCTGATGTGTAACGTTGCATCTTCCACCGCCGGAAATCTTTACTTTTTGCAATACCTTTCCGCTCTTTTCAAATAGCATCACTTCCCTGCCCTGCTGAAAAGGAATATTAGCGGCTGCAAAACAACCCGCCGCACCAGCACCTATGATTGCGATTCGCAAGAGTATCGGATTTTAAGGCAAGCTACAAAATATTGTCTGCGCTTATCAAAATCCGGACTGACTTATAAGAAATGCATCCAGTAATCGAATGATTGCGAAGAAGCCCAATTAATCTAATCATCTAATCTTCTTTTTGCATTTCACCTGTGCATCACAAACCGCTATCGCAACCATATTAACTATCTGCCGCACACTACTACCAAGCTGCAATACATGGACTGGTTTTTTCAAACCCAACAATATGGGACCAATCGCTTCAGCGCCACCAACAGCGGAAAGCAAGTGATAAGCAATATTGCCCGCAGCAAGGTTGGGGAAAATAAGTGTATTGGGCGCCTCATTGACCAAATCTGAAAAAGGATAATTTTCCTTAAGCAATTCTTTGTCAAAGGCTACGCCACCTTGTATTTCTCCGTCTATCACCAATTCCGGATGTTCTTTTTTAATGCGATCTACCACATTGCGCACCAATATAGCTTCGGGTGATACGCTGCTTCCAAAATTGGAATAGGAGAGCATGGCTATGCGGGGTTTTATATTGAAATGCTTGACTGCATTAGCCGTAAGTAATGTTATATCTGTAAGCTCTTCTTCCGTAGGGTTAAAATTGAGTGTGGTATCTGCAAAAAACAATGGGCCTTTTTTTGTAAGCATAATATACATGCCTGCCATGCGTTTCACGTCTGCATCCATACCAATGATTTCCAAAGCAGGTTTTACAGTATCAGGATAACGCCTTGTTAAGCCAGAGATCATAGCATCCGCCTCACTTTGCGCTACCATCATACAACCAAAATAAGGACGCTCGCGCATTATCTTCTTAGCTTCGTAAAGATTAAAACCTCTGCGTTTTCTTTTTTCAAAAAACAGTTCACCATACTCATTGCGTTTGTTTTCCATCTCTTCACTTTTCGGGTCTATAATAACAATGTCGGCAATTGATAATTCATTTTCTTCAATAATTTTCTGAATGCGTTTTTCATTACCCAATAAGATAGGGATGGCGATACCTTCATCATGCACAATCTGTGCGGCTTTCAGCACTTTTATATTTTCAGCCTCCGCAAATACTACACGGCGGGGATCTTGCTTGGCCTTGTTGATAATGAAGCGCAATATATTATCATCAGATCCGAGACGTTTGTACAACTCCGCTTCATAGACTGTCCAATCTTCAATGGGTTTCTTCGCTACACCACTTTCCATCGCAGCTTTAGCCACTGCCGGTGAGACTGTAACCAGCAAACGAGGGTCAATGGGTTTGGGAATAATGTAGGTAGCACCATAATGCAGATGCCGTTCATTATAAGCTACATTTACAATTTCAGGAACGGGTTCTTTGGCTAATGCTGCCAATGCTTTTACAGCAGCGAGTTTCATTTCTTCGTTAATAGTTGTTGCACGAACATCTAATGCGCCCCGAAAAATATAGGGAAAGCCCAGCACATTATTTACCTGATTGGGATAGTCACTTCTTCCGGTAGCCATAATGATATCCGGCCTTGCTTCAATAGCATCTTCATAAGCAATTTCGGGAGTAGGATTTGCCAACGCAAAAACAACAGGCTTTTCCGCCATGTCTTTTACCATTTCTTTGCTCACAATATTTCCTTTCGACAAACCGATAAAAACATCAGCGCCTTTCATGGCTTCCTCCAAAGTTTGGTCAGAAGTATTCTGAGCAAAATATTTTTTGTTATAGTCTAAGTCTGTACGCGATTGAGTTATCAATCCTTTACTGTCGAACATATATATGTTGCGCACATCAGCACCGAGCGCCACATATATTCTACAACAAGAAATAGCCGATGCCCCAGCACCGCTGACCACAAATTTTACTTTTGAAATATCTTTCTTTACAAGCTCCAGTGCATTCAACAAAGCAGCGCCAGATATGATCGCCGTACCATGCTGATCATCATGCATAATGGGAATATTCATTTCCGCTTTCAGTCGTTTTTCTATCTCAAAACATTCCGGCGCTTTGATGTCTTCTAAATTGATACCGCCGAATGTAGGTTCCAAAGCTTTTACCACGCTGATAAAATTCTCCACATCAGTTACGTTCAGCTCTATGTCAAACACATCTATATCCGCAAATATTTTAAACAACAAACCCTTTCCTTCCATCACCGGCTTAGATGCTTCAGGACCAATATCTCCCAATCCCAGCACAGCTGTCCCGTTGCTTATAACCGCTACCAGATTGCCTTTCGCGGTATATTTATAAACGTCTTCAGGGTTTTTATTTATTTCCAGGCAAGGCTCTGCTACACCCGGCGAGTAAGCTAGCGCCAAGTCGCGCTGCGTTTTCGTTTCTTTAGTAGGTATTACTTCTATTTTACCCGGTCTTCCCTTTTCATGATATTCTAACGCGTCTTCTTTTCTGATTAATTGTCCCATAATCTGTTGATTAAATATGCGGAAAGTTACAACAAAGCCCCTCATTTTTCTGAGGGGCTTTGTAAATAGAAACTCAAAAAAATCAATAATTATTCCACCACCAGCTTCACGGATTTTATCATCGTTCCGTTTTCCCGAACAGCGATATTGTAAATACCGGAAGATAGATGAATATTGGATGTCAGTGTGCTGCTACCTTTCATCAGCTTGCCATTGTAAATTTCTGCCACTTGCTGACCCAATGTGTTGTAAACACTGATAGCTGCATAAATATCTTTTTGCAAATCAATATTCAGATTAATGTTCTGGCGGGCCGGATTGGGATAAACAGAAAAATTACGAACAGGATTATTGAATGTTTTTACATTTGTAGCAGCAGGATTTTTACGTAATAAAAGTGTAAAGTCCTGTGCAAAAACGCCATCTCCTAAACGAAAAACAACAATAACATCTTTACTGAATTCTGTAGAAGGAGTCCATTTTAAATAACCAATAATATTATTGCCGGAGCCGATAACGGAAAAAGTTGCGGGGTTTGCACCTTTCATAATTTCAGAAATGGCTTGCATGCTTAGTTGATTGCCATTATCGGGATCTACACCCTGCAATTGAAAATCGAACTGCGTTCCAGGCGTATAATAAGCATAATAATAATTTTGACTTACGTTGGTTTGATAAGGTGTAACAGGAACAAATAAGGGCGAAGAATTACCCGATTGAGGGATAACTACATATTGCATATCACGAACCATAGAACCTATCTGCACACCGTTTCTGTATTCATCAATAATAAAGGATTGGATATAATTGCCTACTGTATCCGGTGTCCAGGAAATCTGTCCCGTAATAGCATTCATAGTAAATGGTCCGGTGGGGTCAGACGCAGGCGGAACGAAACCCGCAACCGGTGTAAATGTTACAGGGTTGTTGGTATAATATCCGATAGGCGTATTTAACGACCAGGCAATGCTATCCCCGTCAGGATCATAAGGCAGTGGATTATAAGTAATCGCTGTATTTTCGGGGAAATAAGCCACAGGCATTGCCAGGCAGCCAGGCGAGCTGTTATTCAGTGTATCAACCTCCAGATCTGTATGTACGATAATGCTTTCCGACAATGGGTTGCTGGCATTGAGAATAGCACCATTTCTGCAACAGGTATTACTTACAAAACGGTATTTACCAACAGGAAGTGAAAAAGTATCACAATAAACACCTACTTCCACACCATAAGGGAAATTGGGAAGCAATAGCGTGCTCTGCGCCACATCCAGAGGAATGGAAACCAAGCTGTCCGTATTATAAGAACTTGTCGTCGCATCCCAGCTAAAAAACTCTACCTGCTCCGACAGATACATAGGCACACCAAGTGTATCTCTGTAATAAGTAAGCGTAAGGATGTACTGATTGATGCTGGTATCATAGCGAACGACCATATCACCACCCATTAAATGCGTTGCCTTAGCACTAAGCATACTAAAGGACATTAAAAGTCCAAGTAAAAACTTCTTCATGTTATATGTATTTTGTTGGTTATTTTTTAAAAGACTCCAACAAGCCATATAATGGTTGGGTATAATATTACGGCTGCCTCAAAGAGCAGCCGTAATTATTTTTCATAGGAAAATGTCTCTACACCGAACCCCGGCGGATAAAGCCGATAAGTAATGAAATAATGGCCAACACTAAAAGTATATGAATTAAATTTCCCGCACCGCCGACAAAAAAGCCAAACAACCATCCTATGATCAGAATTACGGCGATGATGTACAAAATAGATCTCATAATATTTCTGTTTTTGATTCAGAAGAATTTATAAAAAACATTGTGCCACATCCTATCACTTCAAAATTCTATTTTTACTTCGTGGAAAATACTTATAAAATTCCAGCAACCACACGCATCGGTCACGTGCATCTGAAAGTAGCGGATCTGCAACGCTCTACCGATTTTTACTGTGGTTTGTTAGGCTTTGAAATCACAACCCGCTATGGAACGGACGCAGTTTTTATTTCGGCGGGCGGCTACCATCATCACATAGGGCTGAATACCTGGCACAGTAAAGGTTTGCCCAAAGCGCCTCAGCGCAGTGTAGGCTTATACCATACAGCCATATTGTATCAGGAGCGAAAAGAATTAGCCACCATTCTGAAACGTCTTCTATCAGCCGGATATCCGCTTACAGGCGCTGCTGATCATGGCGTTTCGGAGGCTATTTATTTAGATGACCCCGATGGTAATGGCGTAGAACTGTATTGGGACAGACCAAAAGAAACATGGAAATATGATGATGAAGGAAACGTTATAATGTACACAGAACAGTTGGATATACAAAGTTTGCTAAATGAAGCCAATACGGATTTTTTTGAAGCGAAGGAACACTCTGAGTAAATCTTTACTTTTACAACAAGCTAATGAAGAACAGAAATATTATTTCCCTTATCCTAATCGCTATGGTCACAGGAGGCGTGATTTTCCTTTTTACAAAAACTTCTTTTTTCTCAAAAAACAATAATTATTACAGCAGCTTTACAAAAATCAGCGGCTTACAGGAATCGGGACCAGTGCTGATGCACGGCGTAAAAATCGGTAAAGTATCAGATATTTTTTTAGACAAAAACAGGAACCTGCATGTTACTTATGAGATCAGCAAAAAAATTCAGATAACGGAAGGCACCACCGCTAAAATCATCAGCGGAGATGTTTCCGGTACAAAAGCAGTGAATTTACGACCCGCTGACAGCAAAAAAATACTCGCACCAGGCAGCTACATCGCGACCATACCGGATACGCCGTTTATTGAAATGATTAACTCCAAAATAACTCCAATGATAAAAGGCGGAAAATTTTTGGTACGTACAGCAGACAGCTCTTTAAATGATATTAATTACCTGATTACTTATGGCGGCTTGGGCAAAAAAGCGCAGACTCAAGTACACATATTCAATAAAGATCTTTCCGGCTTCGCACATACCTCACAGGAAGTAGCACAACAATTAAACTCTCTGAACAACCTGCTGATAAAAACTGAGAGAATGAGTAATAATCCCGGTCAAATAAACAATGACTTGAACAAAACACTTTCTTCGGGAACAGAAATGATGAACGGACTTTCTCAAAACGATTATGACAGCCTTTTAAGAGAAATGACCTCATCAATAACGTGCATTTCCAGTAAGGTAAACGACATCGCTACCAATAATAAATTCTTCACGACCAACACAACTTATAAAAAAGCCATCCGACAATTAGACTCTGCCAACACCGCTATGAAAAACTTGAAAGAAGACCCGCCCGGCATACAGCTCATTGGCAGCAGCAAGAAAAAATAAAACCCTTACATCAATGTAAAAAATAGCTTACAGTAAGCGAGAAATACATATTGTATTGGTTGCCCGAACCGTAAAACGGAGGCACGTTATAATATTCTCTTACTGCGCGTAGCGAACGTGTGTAACTTGCACCGATAAACCAACCCCGCCAAAACTGATATTTAGCACTTACCAAAATGCACCAGTCGTCTTTAAGAAACGGAAAATCACTTTCGTGAAAATTATAAGTGGGCTGCAGATCGTAAATTCTTTCTTTGGATTTTATAAGCCTTGAATAAGAAACACCTACTCCAAAATTCGTTCGTGCATTGGGAAATAATAAGAGTTGCAAGGGCACTTCCACATAATTCAGATCCAGAAAATATTTTTCAAAATAATCGCCACTGTAGTTGGAGGTCAGTTGCCGCACGCCCCTGCTTCCTTTTTGAGAATAGAGCAACTCAAAACTGAAACCCAGCATTTTATCTGGAAATTTGGCGATTACACCCGGACCCACACGCCATCCTATTTTATGATATCCATGATAAGCATCGCCAATCACTTCAGAAATATTTCCCCCAAACGTAATGCCGCCATAGAATGTTTTATCATTTTCATCATCCGAAAAAATACGCGGAGGCGGCACCACTTGCTGTGAAAAAACATGACCGCAAAACAAGAATAACAAGACAATTAAAGGATATTTTTTCACAAGCAATATTTTTACAAATGTAAAAATCCTTCCATACACTTAATAAACTTTAACGTTCGCACAGCAAACCAAAGGCATAGTTTTTTCGTTTATAAAAACTAAACATGAAGTTATGCATCCGGCAATTTGGTTGTCTTTATTAATACCACCAGTTCTTACAGCATTGTTTTTAATAATACCGCTGCTACAGCAAAAAACGCATTCCCGCTATAAATAAATAGGTAAAGATTGTGTTTGTATTTGTTGGTGAAAACGGGTAATATTTTTCATAGTATTGCCCGTTTGTTTTTTTAGAATAAATACATCAGGCGCACCGCCCAGAGATTGTTGTATTGTTCTGCTCTGCCGTAGTTGAGATTAATGTTGTCTTTGGTGCGTATGGGAAATAAGGAGTACTGAAATCTTACATTCAGGAACAATCCTTTTATTATATGCAAACTTCCTCCCAATACAATATTCAGATCGCCTTTTCTGAATTTCAATGTATCCGTGTTTACAGAGCCAAGATTGGTTTGTATAATTTCTTTTGAAGATATGAGTTGAGAGTAAGAAAACCCGCCTCCGAAATGACTTCTTCTCCTGTCGAAATAATTGATTTGTATGGGAATTTCAGCATAGTTCAGATCAATGCGGTATTTATTGATAAACTCACCTGCATTACCGCTTTCCTGCACGCGATGTCCTCGGCTGCCTTTTTGCGAAAACAATATTTCAATGCTGGCGGCTAAGTGATCGGCAAGGTTTGCATACATGATGCCTCCTGCATTCAGCCCCATTTTATGATACCCTGCATAACTATCTCCATCCACCTGGCTAAGATTCGTTCCGAGTATCAATCCCCCATAAAAAGTTCTCGGATCTTCAATGTAATAATCGGTCGGATTTTGCGCCAAGGCATGTTCTGCCATTCCTGTACAAACTATCATCACAAGGATAAATGCGGTGAATATCCTATTTTTAGCCATCGAAATTTTGAATTGAAAAAATGAGTTTCAAATATACAGCAAACACATTGAAAAAACTGGAGCAGCTTATGGAAGAAGCCCGCTACATGATCCGATACGAAAAAGGAAATTTCAATTCGGGGTATTGTGTGCTGGAAGAAAAAAGAATCGCAGTCGTCAATCGTTTTTTAAACGTGGAAGGAAGAATTAACGTGCTGTTGGAAATAATACCGACGCTTCAGGTAAAGGAAGAAGAACTAAGCGGTGAAATGCAGAAATTTTATCGGCAGCTGCAAGATATGACACCACAAGACGGCAATGATTCTGTACAAACTCAAATGGATATTTAACTGTGAAAATTACGTTTCTCGGCACCGGCACTTCACAAGGTGTGCCTATTATCAGTTGTCCCTGCGAAGTTTGCCATTCTAAAGACCCGCGCGACAATCGCCTGCGCTCATCAGTATGGATAGAAACTGAAGGGCTGAGCATTGTAATAGATGCAGGCCCAGATTTTCGTCAGCAGATGCTGCGTTACAACGTTAATAAATTGGACGCCATCATTTTCACTCACAGTCACAAAGACCACATTTCGGGGTTGGATGATGTAAGGGCATACAATTACTTCCAGCAAAAGCCAATGGATGTATATGCCACCGAAGAAACGCAGCAGGCTTTGCGCCGGGAGTATGCTTATATATTTGAAAATGCTCATTACCCGGGAGTACCACAGATCAACTTGCATACGATACAGGCAGATCAAAAATTTTCAATAAACGGCTTGGAAATAGTACCTATAAAAGTGCTCCATTATAAAATGGAAGTCCTGGGTTTTCGTGTAAATGATTTTACTTATATTACCGATGCCAATGAAATTGCCGCGGAGCAAATTGAAAAAATAAAAAACAGTAAATACTTAGTACTTAACGCGCTAAGACGGAAAAAACACATTTCACATTATACTTTGCAAGAAGCTATAGAAATGGCAAAAATCATCAATAGCAGAGAAACTTATTTCACACATATCAGCCATCAGCTGGGCTTGCATGCAGAAGTGGAAAAAGAACTTCCCGAAAAAATATTTCTTGCATACGACGGACTGATACTAAATTGCTGATGCTTAATTTTCAATCTCACATTTTTAGCATACTAATTGATAAACATTAACAACAAAAAACAAAATGAAAAAAATACTTACGTTACTCGCTTTAAGCTGTACATTAATGGCAACAGCGCAGAATGCTGAAAACACCACTATAAAAGTGGGACAACCTGCGCCGGAATTGAAATTCAACAATCCGCAGGACAAAGAAATCTCGCTTTCTGAAATTACAAAAGGTCGTTATGTGCTGCTCGATTTCTGGGCGTCCTGGTGTCGCCCGTGCCGTGCAGCTAACCCGCGTGTAGTTGAAATCTATAATAAATATAAAGATCTGAAGTATAAAAACGCCCCTAAAGGCTTTACTATTGTCAGCGTTTCATTGGATCAGCGTAAGGATGCATGGCTGAAAGCTATAGAAACCGATAAACTCGCTTGGGAATATCACATGAGCGACTTGGGCGGGTGGGAATCCAAAGCCGCGATGGAATATGGTGTACAATTCATTCCACAAGCATTTTTAATAGGACCCGACGGCAAAATTATAGCGATGTACAACTTCCCCGAAAATGTAGCCAGTGATCTGGAAAAATTGAAAAAATAATTGCTCACTCAACAAAAAATCCTATCTTTGCACACCTAATTTAAAATCGGCATGGCAAAACCCATGCGAAAAAAGTAACAAAATGAGAAAAGACATTCATCCGCAATCATATCGTTTAGTCGTATTTAAAGATATGTCCAATGAGCATTCTTTCCTGACACGCTCTACCACGGCTACTACAGAAACTATAACTTGGGAAGACGGCAAAGAATACCCACTTGTAAAAGTGGAAATATCGAACATGTCTCATCCTTTTTACACCGGTAAATCTGTATTTGTAGATACAGCTGGTCGTATTGACAAGTTTAAAAAACGCTACGAAAAGAAAAAATAATTCCTGTAGCAATACAATTTTTAAATCCCGATTTTTGTCGGGATTTTTTGTTGCTTGCAAAAACTTCAGGATATTTTTCCGAACTAAATTAGGGCTTAATACTTCCATCATGAACTATATTTTATTTGATACGACTATACGAAATTCACTTTTACCGTTTACACACACACGGCCTATAGCCGACATCCGCTGCGGCATTATGACTCTGCGCGAGCGTTGGGAGCATTTTTTTAAACAAACTTCTTCCACGCTTACGACCGCTTTTCTCCAACCTGTTTTCAATTTAAACATCGCTGATGAAAACACCTTTATAAACGGCAGTCTTTTTGCAAGTGAAGGTTTATACAATGAAATAAGCAATTTAGAACTCAATGAAAAGTTAGTAAAAGACAACATTCTTCTTGCATTCAAAACCACAGAAAAAAACTTTTCATTCGAAGACCTTGAAGATAAGACCCACGCTTACAGAAGTAAAGAATTTAATGATGAGATCAATCTTATAAAAAACGTGTGGGACATTTTTTCTCTTAATGAAAATGCACTCCGGGAAGATTTTTATCTGCTTACAAAAGGAAAAAAATCGCAGCCTTTGCCTGATAATATAATCGTTACAGGAAAAGAAAATATTTTCCTTGAAGAAGGTGCTGTAATTAATGCCGGCTGCATTATTAACGCCACTACAGGCCCGGTTTATCTTGCTAAAAATGCTGAAATTTTAGAAGGTTGTATCATTCGCGGAGCACTTGCATTAGGAGAATATGCCGTAATAAAAATGGGCGCAAAAATTTATGGCGCCACAACAATCGGCGCAGGCTGCAAAGTAGGTGGAGAAATCAGCAACGTCGTTTTCTTTGCCAACAGCAATAAAGGACACGATGGGTATCTGGGAAATGCGGTAATAGGAGAATGGTGCAATCTTGGCGCAGATACCAACTGCTCCAACCTGAAAAATAATTACGACTATATAAAAATCTGGGATGAACACAATAACAAATCCGTTCAGACGGGATTGCAGTTTTGCGGGCTTATGATGGGTGATCATTCCAAATGCGGCATCAATACGATGTTCAATACCGGTACGGTAATAGGCGTGTCGGCCAATATTTTCGGAAGCGGATTTCCTGAAAAATTTATACCTTCTTTTTGCTGGGGTGGCAGTGACGGACTGACGACTTACGATCTGAAACGCGCTATAGAAACTGCCAACCGTATGATGCAACGAAGAGGGAAGTCTTTATCGGAAGATGAAAAAGACTTGTTTAAATATATTTTTAACCAGACTCAATCGCAAAGAGATACTTTTGAGCATTCATAAATCAACAAACGATCAGTAATGAGAAAAAAAATAGTAGCCGCCAACTGGAAAATGAATTTAAGCCTTGACGAAGGAAAAATTTTAGTGGAGAATATTTTAAACGGATTGCCTTTGCTAAATGAAAACAGGCAGGTAATAATTGCTCCATCGTTTCCTTATCTCACGTCTGTTACTTCTATGTTAGAGGAGTATGAGCATATTTATACTGCTTCCCAGAATGTAGCCGCTGAAACGTCAGGCGCTTATACAGGAGAAGTAGCCGCATTCATGCTGAAAAGCGCAGGAACACACTATGCGATAATCGGACACAGCGAACGCCGCCAGTTTTTTAAGGAAGAGGACACGACATTGGCGAAGAAAATCGATCTTAGTTTAGCTAATAATTTACAGATTATTTTCTGCTGCGGCGAGCCTTTGGAAATAAGAGACAGCAATATTCAAAACGATTATGTTGCAAACCAAATAGCGGCTGCGATATTTCATCTTTCCGAAGAGCAACTAAAAAATGTGATTATCGCTTATGAACCAATATGGGCAATTGGCACAGGCCGCACAGCAAGTGCAGCACAGGCACAGGAAATGCATGCGCATATTCGTAAAACCATAGCAGAAAAATATGGTGCTGCTGCTGCACAAGCAACTACTTTATTATATGGAGGCAGCTGTAATGATAAAAACGCCAGCGAACTTTTTGCCTGTGCAGATGTGGACGGAGGTTTGATTGGAGGCGCTTCGCTGAAAGCAGAAACTTTTCTCCCGATTGTAAACGCTATGATGGAAGCTTAATTTTTTTTTAAAGAAATTTGCTGAAAAAAAAAAGACACTTATCTTTGCAATCCCAAACGGGAAACGGCGCGTTGGTCAATCGGCTAAGACGCCTCCCTTTCACGGAGGAATGACGGGTTCGACTCCCGTACGTGCTACGAAAGACCGACTATTTTGTTAGTCGGTCTTTTATTTTAGGCCTCGTAGTACAATGGATAGTATAAGAGTTTCCGAAGCTCCAGATCCTGGTTCGATTCCAGGCGAGGCTACACTGAAGAATTTCCCAAAAATTTTCAAAGGATTGCTCTACTATGAGCAGTCCTTTTTATCTTTCGGGCTTTGTAAAAACTAATCTATATGAGAAAAATACTGTACTTAATTTTATTATTAGCACCTTTTAAAACCTTTGCTGACCAGAATGCCTTATTATCCAAAAACCAGGCAGATAAAGCTGTTTCGTATATTAAAACAAATGGGATTCGGGAGGTTATCTTATGGTGTGGCTGCTGTAATAATGACCCGATGCAAAAAGTAAAGATCAAAAACATTTATAGCAGATATACAGGCAATGAAGATTTTTATGAAGTGGTAATACAAGGTGATAACATAGTAACAGGAATTGGAGTAAATGATCCCGTTGACTTATCTTATGTTTGGATTCCTTCTGGAAAGATGGCAAAAGATTTTGCCAGTGTATTAGGCTTAAAGTCAGAGCCTTGTTCAGCACCGTTTGATTTTGATATCAGTCAATCAAATAACAATACTGAGGAAGATAAAATATTTAATTATTTAAGTGAGATGCCGGAACCAACAGTGAACGTAATTCAATTTTTAGCACAGAATTTAAAATATCCGGAATATGCAAGAAAAAATAACATTGAAGGAAGGGTACTTATACAATTTGTGATAGATGAAAATGGGAATTTAATTGATCCAAAGGTGATAAAAGGCATTGGTGGAGGTTGTGATGAGGAAGCATTACGTGTCATAAAAAAACTACCACGTTGGATCCCAGGTAAAGATCGTGGCGTTCCAGTAAAGGTTTATTATTCACAACCTATTACATTTAAGTTATCTAACCACAGATAATTTTGAAATTACTGATACATTTCTCATAATCTTTTATCTGCCTGCTCTGACATTGGAGTAAAGAAATATCCATATCAATCAAACGATACACTTTAGATAACAGACACAAGCTTTCGAAAGATGTCTGCGAGTGGTACTTTGACTGAGGAAATAAGCGTTACTGGCAGAATTTTGAATGTATAATCTATAAAAAAGCGAAACTGTTATACTTCGCTTTTTAGTTTTTCCCAAATTAATTATTCTATAATCACATCACCCAAATTACTATAAATACATTGGTACCCTCCGAGGCGCGGGAGTAATGACTTTGTGACTATTGGCACTCAAAATCAATAAAGCATTATCATAAAAAAGCACTGTTTAAGCTGCTTTCAGACCTTCTGCCCAGGTAATTAGTTTGGTAATGTGTTCGATGGTGGTAACGAGGCTTCTACACTGAAGAATTTCCCAAAAATTTTCAAAGGATTGCTCTATGAGCAGTCCTTTTCTTTTGAAACAAGCACTTTTCATAGTGCCAACACCGGATTTCAGCTCCACAAGAAATAATATCAATGTTTTTTCCTGAGCACATAAACGCCTAAGGCTATACCGATGATAACAAGAAAGGTAACCGCGTAAAAATTATAAATTTGCAACAGCATAAATCAAATATATGAAAACACGATATAAAACTTCAACAGTTTGAATTTAATATAAAAAAATTGTGTCATTTTATAATCGGCAAAACCAATCGTCATAAAATTAAAAACGAAACGTCACATTTTTACACAAGTTAAAGAAAAGCTATCTGCTGCTATATCAACGACCTACTCACGCAGATAGAAGAATTTATGCCTCAAATCTCATAATTCGCCGTCAGTACTTCAATCTTAACCTTTCCCGACCCTTTATTGACACTCACGCGCTGAGTTATAGTCTTAGTACACCAACCATTTTCAGCCGAAAATTCAGCCAACAAATCGCTCGGATAGCTACTCAACAAGAATTTCCCTTCTATCTCTGAAAGCTGTTTTAAAAGCGCTTTAAAATGATCTTTTGAATAGCCAATGTAGTGACCACAATCGCTGTTGAAGTAGGGCGGATCACAATAATGGAATGCCTCTTTGCTATCTCGGCTCTTTATGATATATAATGCATCGGCGCACTCAAGCTGCACATTCTGTATACCCTATTTCCCAAATGCTATGTTCTCTTTTTGGGTTTTCGTATTGCACGAACATCCAAGATGCCTGTATTACTCTGTACACCGTCTTTTTATCTGCAAAGCGGAACAGTGTTCCGGGTTTTAAGTGTTCTAATAGCATCATAATTATTTTAAAGCGTTATCAATAGCCTTCATCAGGCGGTTGTATTCTTTTTTTATTTGCTGAGCAAGGTCACTGTCATGATCCCCATTTATCGCGTTGTAAACAGTTTTTTCTGTTACTTGAAATCGTGCAGCCAGTTCTCGAACGAGCATTGCACGTTTAGAACTCTTTGGTGTGTATTTTTTTTTACTTTTGGCGATTGCGCTCATGATTCATTTGTTTGGAATTGACGTAAAATTATAAGTTTTCTTTTAAACTCAAAAAGTTTTTTAAAATATTTCTTTTATGCTCGAATTCACTCCTGAAAATCTTATCGCATTGCGCAATAAGAAAAAGCTAAGTCAGCAAGAAGTAGCTGATTTTGTTGGTATTTCGCAAGTTTCATACAGCATGTGGGAGAGAGGTGAAACAAAGCCAAAGCACAAGAGTATTTTAAGATTGAAGGAACTTTTTGAAGACCCTGATGATAGGAAAACTTATAAAATACCTCTTTACGATGATGTAGGTTCAATTGGCGGCACCAGTATGGTTGCTGAAAACACTGCTGTCTATAATCCTACCGATTTTATAGATGCCGGTGATCTATTCCCCGGAGCTACTGCTGCTATCCGTCATTATGGTGATAGTATGCGCGAATATCCAAGCGGCTGCGTACTGCTATTGCAAGAGATACCACCGCCTTATTTTTTTGTATGGGGGGAAGATTATGTTATTGAATATGGCTACCGTAATCGCATCACTAAAAAAGTGCAGAAGGGAGATTCAAAAGAATTTATTGTCGCATACAGTACAAATGAGGATACATACAAAGATGGACGTCTGATTCATGAACCTGTAGAGGTCCCGGTAGGTGAAATTCGTAAAATATTGCTGGTCTTAGGGCATATAATTAAGCGACACAGCAGCGGCATAGTGTACAATAAAAACATTCGCCAATCAAAAAAATAAAAACGAACAAATCCAAACGTCCACTTTTATGACCGTTAGAGAAATGTTAAAGAAATAGCAACTATCCTTATTTTTCAATGCTTTCGACGGGTTTTATCGGGCAGTACGGGGTGCGATTCGCATAGTTTTTGGGTACGTACGGGGTGCGATTCGCATAGTTTTTTGGACAAAACAGCCGTTTTTATGTCATTACACCTATCGTTTCGCTATCATTTCAGGACACTTTAGGGTGATATAAGGGTGATGTAAGGTGGTGATGTAAGGGTGATATAAGCCTATTTTGGGTAAAACGTGCAGGGGGCGGGTGCAGTTCAAAAAAGCAACGTTTCAATAATGTTTTTCGGTAGTTTTAGAGGCTGCAAACTCTATATTGTAGCAGTTTTCAGGCTATAATTAAAGTAATCCGCGCACAGGCTTTAAAACGGTGTAGAATAGTTAAAGCAGAATTAAAGCAAATTCAATAAAACGGACATTTCGTTTTTTACCTTTTATCCACAAAAAAACGGCTCAAAGCCGCCACAGTTGTGCATTTTTCGCACTTTTTTTATTGTATTGTCTTAGGACATTTGGTTTTCACCCCCATAATTTCTGACGAGATCATTGTAAAATAATAAATGCCGTTAATAAAAAATCAACGGCATTTACATTTATAAATTAGAAGATAAATTACTTGCTCATTTCTGCGAAATTCTTATGAAAATAAGGCAGCGTTTCAATGCCTTTATAAAAATTCGCTACATCAAATTTTTCATTAGGAGAATGAATGTTGTCATTATCCAAACCAAAACCCATTAATACCGTTTTCAATCCCAGTATTTTTTCAAACAGCGCAACAATGGGAATGCTGCCGCCGCCTCGTGTAGGAATTGGATCTTTACCAAAAGCAGTTTTGATAGCTTCGGACGCAGCTTTATATGCAATGCTGTCTGTGGGCGTTACTACTGGTTCGCCTCCGTGATGGGTGGTTACTTTTACGGTTACAGATTTTGGAGCAATACTTTCAAAATGTTTCTGGAAGAGCGATGCAATTTCCTCAGAGGTTTGGCCGGGCACGAGGCGCATGGAGATTTTTGCAAAAGCTTTCGATGGCAAGACCGTTTTGGCGCCTTCGCCTGTATAGCCGCCCCAGATACCGTTCACATCTAATGTAGGTCTTACACCGGTGCGTTCTAAAGTTGTATAGCCTTTTTCGCCCCACACATCTTTTACACCCAGATCTTTTTTGTATTCTTCCAAATCGAATGGTGCGGCGTTCAGCGCTTTACGTTCCGCTTCGGTAAGGTCTTGTACTTTATTGTAAAAACCGGGAATGGTAATGTGATTATTTTCATCGTGCAAAGAAGCGATCATACGGCACAGTTCGTTAATGGGATTATTTACGGCACCACCATATACACCGCTGTGCAAATCGCGGTTTGGCCCTGTTACTTCTACCTCCATATATGCCAGTCCGCGTAAACCTGTTTCTATGGAAGGATGTTCCATGCTAATCATGGATGTATCTGAAACAAGCACGATATCGGCTTTCAGTTTTTCTTTATTGGCTTCCAGAAATTTACCCAGATTTTCAGAACCCACTTCTTCTTCTCCTTCTATCATGAATTTTACATTGCAGGCAAGTGTATTAGTTTTGCTCATGACCTCCAATGCTTTTACATGCATAAACATTTGCCCTTTGTCATCGCAGGCGCCGCGTGCAAAAATTTTTCCATCTTTAATAACCGGATCAAAAGGACCGCTTGTCCAAAGTTCTAAAGGGTCTGCCGGTTGCACATCGTAGTGACCATACACCAAAACTGTGGGTGCGTTGGTATCAATTGTTTTTTCTCCATACACTATCGGATGTCCGTCTGTGGGGCATATTTCCGCTTTATCGCAACCCGCCTTGAGCAGATTTTCTTTCACCGTTTCGGCACATTTGGCAACATCCGTTTTGTATTTACTATCTGCACTTACCGAAGGTATTCTGAGAAGATCCAATAATTCATCGAGAAACCGTTGTTTATTTTCTGTGATATAATCATTCCAAACTTGCATAAAATGTATTTCTTGTTTTAGATTTCAAATGTAGAAAATTCATACAAAGGCGAAAATCAATAACGCAAAATCCCCGTTAAAATAACGCTTTCACTGGCTTTTCACCGGCTTCAAAAAAAATTAATGCAAAACTCATTTTGAATCGGTACCTTTGCCCACTTTTAAAATACTCATACCGTAATATGAAACTGTCGCAATTCAAATTCGACCTTCCGTTAAATCTTATAGCGCAACATCCCACCAAATCCAGAGAAGACAGCCGGCTGATGGTGATTCACAAGGACAGCGGCAAGATTGAGCACAAAGTATTCAAGGATATTCTCACTTTTTTCGATGATAAAGATGTGATGATTGTGAATAACACCAAAGTTTTTCCTGCGCGTCTTTACGGAAAAAAAGAAAAAACCGGAGCAAAGATTGAAGTTTTCCTGCTGCGTGAATTAAATAAACCCAATCGCCTTTGGGATGTGATCGTAGACCCCGCCAGGAAAATCCGCGTGGGCAATAAACTTTATTTTGGTGATAATGATGAACTGGTAGCAGAAGTGATTGACAATACAACTTCCCGCGGGCGCACCATCCGTTTTCTCTTCGATGGTGACGATAATGCGTTTCGCCAAATGCTGGAATTGCTGGGAGAAACTCCTTTGCCGCGCTATATAAAACGCAAGCCCGATGAAGAAGATAAAGAACGTTACCAAACCGTATATGCAAAATATGAGGGAGCTGTCGCAGCGCCTACTGCGGGGTTGCATTTCAGCCGCGAACTTATCAAACGTTTGGAAATTGTGGGTGTGAAGTTTGCCGAAGTTACTTTACATACAGGGTTAGGAACATTCCGTCCTATTGAAGTGGAAGATCTTTCCAAACATAAAATGGACGCGGAATATTTTAAAGTAGATGAACACGCTGCTGCCATTGTAAATAAAGCCAAGGAAGAAAAACGTAGAATCTGTTCCATCGGGACTACCACCATGCGTGCTATGGAAAGTTCCGTAACGGCGCAAGGTCTTTTAAAACCTGCGGAAGGCTGGACGAATTTATTTATCCACCCGCCGTATGATTTTTCAATCGCGAATGCTTTGATTACCAACTTTCACCTTCCTAAAACAAGTTTGCAAATCATGGCGTGCGCTTTTGCAGGTTATGATCTGATGATGGAAGCTTATCAAGTGGCTATTAAAGAAAAATATCGCTTCTTCGGTTATGGTGATGCAATGCTGATTATCTGATTCTTTTCATAGTAACTTATAAAAAAAACCTCCGTAAAAATCCGGAGGTTTTTTTATAGTATCTCATTCCTTACATTATTTATTCCGCTTTTTTCTTAGCTGCTTTTTTAGCAGGTTTTTCCTTCACTTCACCGGCTTCTTTTTTGGCAGTTATTTTTTTGGCAGCCGTTTTCTTGGCGGGTTTTTCTTTTATTTCCTTCTCATTTTCGTCTTCCTTTTTCTCAGCCGTTTTTTTGGCAACTGTTTTCTTTACTGGTTTTTCTTCTTTTTCCTCAGGTTGGGTTTCTTCTTCTTCACTTTGCATAGCAGCTTGGTTGTATGCTTCAAAATTGAGTAGTTCGTTGGCTTTAAGAATGTCATACCATTTCAGTATCTTTTTCATATCGCTCACATACACGCGTTCTTCATCCAATTCAGGATATACCTCTTTGAAGTAAGATTTAATAGCGTCATTCTTCGCTGTTTTAGTATCCGGCATCTTAGCAGCGCTTTCCTTCATCTTCTGCAAAATCTCATGCAGACGCACGTTAGCAGCCGTAGTATATATTTCTATGCTTTCCAAAGGAGTAACGTTATGCAAACGTGCGGAAATGAATTTGGTAGATTTATCCGCAAGATTTTTTACAATAGCACCATCGCTTTTGGTAGCAAGCAATTGATATAAACCGCCTATTCCGGTTACCGATACGATTTCTCTGTATTCCATTATTATTTTTTAGTGGCTGACAAAAATAGAATTTTTACCGAAAACTGAAGCCGAAAAATAGATATTCTTATTGTTCGTCTTTTATCTGACGCAATAATCGCCGCGCTTGTCTTTTATAGCTGCCGTTTCCATTTTCTGCCAGTTCTTCAAGCATTTCTTTCGCGTGATTTTGTTCGCCCAGTTGCAAGTAGCAGCGTGCGGTCATCAATTGCGCGTATTGGCTTTGCTGCACATCTCTGTTCCTGATCTGTTTTTTAAATTCGGTTAATGCCTTGGAATAATTCCCGTTTTGATAATAATTATCTGCAAGATTATCATTCGATTCATTGGCTGGCTGAGCAGAAGCGATATTTATGCTTTTTTCTTTTTTAGAATTATCGTCTTCTGAAATCGCTTCGCTACGTTTATCGGAGGCAATGCTTGGAGGTGAAGAAGCTTCGCGATATGCTGCAACAGGTTGCTCTTCTGCATTTTCTTTTTTGGGGGAATTGGCAGATTCGTCTTTTTCGAAATTAGCGGGTTGAAGTGCTGGTGTAGAAACTTTCGGTGCAGATTCCTTTATTGCTTCAGGAGCGGTTTGGGGAACAGAAACGCTTTGTGTATTATCTGTTTTTTCGGAATATAAAAAGATCTTTTTATTTTTCTTTTCTTCTTCCTGCAAAGAACGATTATCGTTTGCAGTCCTGCTTTGATTTGCAGTTTCTACAGAAGTTCTTTTGATTTCTGAATCTTTTGTATTTAGCTGAGCTATAACGGAAATATCATTTTTTTGCCGGTAATTTTTAAAATACCAACCCAATCCTAAACACAACAAAAGCGTAGCTGCAATAGCCAACGGTTTCCAAAGCGTATTGTTGCCGGCGTCTTTGCCAGCAGCGGTATGTGCGATGCTGTTGAGATAAATTTGCGGAGGATGCAGCTCCAAATGATCTTTCAAAAAAGTATTATTCAGTTCTGCCAAACCGGTTATAGCCTTTTGCGGCTGCTCCAAAAAACCATCTAATGCTTCGCTGCATAAAATGCACGAATGAATGTGGTGTTCAAAAACATACATTTCTTCCCGGGGCATTGTACCCGAAAGATAATCCTGCACCTGCCTTTGAGTGGGACATGCGCTGATGTCGAAAATATGTTTCAGTTGCTCATTCATCTCTTTGCTTTGTGTGCCAACGCTTCCATTTTTATTTTAAGATTGCGCTTCCCATTTTGCAAAAAACTTTTTACTTCTTTGATCGTAAAATGCATAATCGCGGAGATTTCCGCATAGGTCTTTTTCTGAAAATAAAATAATTCAATACAGCTTCTCTGTTCAGTATTAAGCGTTGCCAGCGCCTGATCCAAATATTGAAACAAATATTCCTCTTCAATTTTATGATGCACATCCCGTTCATTTTCCACATCGGCAAACTGTAAAAAATCGGTAGCGATTTCCGCGTTCTTTTTTCGCAATGCCATCAGGCATTGATTCCGGGTCACCTGCGCAAGCCATGCCTTGAAGTTCTCAATCTTGAAACGCGGAAGATCGTCCAGTAATTTAATGAATATTTGCTGTGTAAGTTCTTTTGCAGATTCGGTGTCTTTAAAATATTTAAGACAAATACCAAAAATAAGATGTCCGTAACGATCAAAAAGATAACTGGCGGCAAGCTTATCCTGCCTGAAAGCAAAACGATGTATCAACTCTTCATCAGAGAGTTTCCGGTATTCGGCAGTGGATACTTGCAGTTTTGTTTTCACGTTAATAAATAAATGTCCGGATGTTTTGTGAAATTAAATTTACAAAATGCAGAGGTTCAAAAATTGAGCCAAAACACCCTATTTTTTCTTTGCATAAGAAATATGACGTGACCCAAATGTTTTAAGATTAAGATATGAGGCTATAAAAACGACCGTTTATTTTCGACACTACACCTCATTTTACTGCCTTTAACTTTTTGAAGTGAAACGCCTATATTTGCGCCACTTTTATAATAGCTAAATATTTATGAATTCACTTTTCTACTTAGTTCCATGCTTTGGAATTGTAGCGTTGCTTTACACTTTTATTAAAAGCTCATGGGTAAGCAGCCAAAACGTCGGTAATGACCGGATGAAGGAAATAGCCAAATATATTGCCGAAGGCGCGATGGCATTCCTGAAAGCGGAATATAAAATCCTCACATACTTCGTGATCATCGCAGCTATATTGCTGGGCATCATGGGCGCTTCTCATGAAAATTCGCATTGGTCTATTGCGCTGGCGTTTGTGGTAGGTGCTGTGTTTTCGGCGCTGGCTGGCTTTATCGGTATGCGTATCGCTACAAAATCAAATGTGCGCACGGCAGAAGCAGCAAAAACAAGCCTTTCCAAAGCGTTGAAAGTATCTTTTACCGGCGGTTCGGTAATGGGTATGGGCGTTGCGGGCTTGGCAGTATTGGGCTTAGGCTCTGTATTTATTCTTTTATATAATGCCTTTGCTCCTGCAGGTGTGCATACATTAGAAATGGAACGTGTGATTGAAGTATTGACGGGCTTTTCTCTTGGTGCCGAAAGCATTGCGCTTTTTGCCCGTGTGGGTGGCGGTATCTATACCAAAGCGGCGGATGTAGGCGCTGATTTGGTAGGTAAAGTAGAAGCGGGTATTCCCGAAGATGATCCTCGTAATCCTGCTACTATTGCCGATAACGTAGGTGATAACGTGGGCGATGTAGCCGGTATGGGCGCTGACCTTTTCGGTTCTTATGTGGCTACCGTTTTGGCTACGATGGTTTTGGGTCGTGAAACAATTTCTGTAGATAATTTCGGTGGCATGGCTCCTATTTTGCTGCCTATGTTGATAGCTGGTTGCGGTATCATTTTTTCTATCATCGGTACATGGTTTGTGCGTATTAGCGAAAGTGCTGGACTCAGCACTGCCAAAGTACAGTCTGCCCTTAACATGGGTAACTGGGGTTCCATCGTGCTTACGGCTGTTGCGTCTTATTTCCTGGTGAATTATATCCTTCCTGACAGCATGAACCTGCGTGGTTTTGAGTTTACGAAGAATGGTGTGTTTGGTGCGATTATCGTAGGTCTTGTGGTGGGTACTTTAATGAGCATCGTGACCGAATACTATACGGCTATGGGTAAACGCCCGGTAATGAGTATCGTTCGTCAGTCTTCTACAGGCCATGCTACCAACATCATCGGCGGTCTTTCCGTAGGTATGGAAAGTACATTGATTCCTATTATTATTTTGGCTTCCGGTATTTATGGTTCTTACCTGTGTGCAGGTCTTTACGGTGTGGCTATTGCAGCTGCGGGTATGATGGCTACTACGGCTATGCAGTTGGCTATTGATGCCTTCGGGCCTATTGCCGATAACGCGGGCGGTATTGCAGAAATGAGCGAATTACCTAAAGAAGTACGTGAAAAAACAGACATTCTGGATGCGGTAGGTAATACGACTGCGGCTACCGGTAAAGGCTTCGCCATCGCTTCCGCTGCCTTGACAGCTTTGGCTTTGTTTGCGGCTTTCGTGGGTATCGCTAAAATTGATGGTATTGATATTTATAAAGCAGATGTACTTGCAGGATTGTTTGTAGGCGGTATGATACCATTTATTTTTTCTTCGTTGGCTATTACAGCTGTGGGTAAAGCCGCTATGGCGATGGTGGAAGAAGTGCGTCGCCAGTTCCGCGAGATACCAGGCATTATGGAAGGAAAAGCCAAGCCTGAGTATGATAAATGCGTAGCGATTTCTACCGATGCATCTATCAAAAAAATGATGTTGCCGGGCGCTATTGCTATTGTTTCTCCGTTGATTATCGGTTTTGTATTCGGGCCTGAAGTATTGGGTGGTTTCCTTGCCGGTGCTACGGTGAGCGGTGTATTGATGGGTATGTTCCAAAACAACGCAGGCGGTGCTTGGGATAATGCAAAAAAATCTTTTGAAAAAGGAGTGGATATTAACGGGCAGACGTATTATAAAAAATCGGAACCGCACAAAGCATCCGTAACCGGTGATACCGTTGGTGATCCGTTTAAAGATACATCCGGTCCTTCTATGAATATTCTTATCAAGCTGATGTCTATCGTATCATTGGTGATTGCGCCTACGCTTAGCGATATGTTTAAAGAGAAAATAGAAGCCGACCGCGCTGCCAAGATCGTTACATTATCTGCCTTTGGCTCTGATGCGGTAATGGGTGAAGAAAAGAACATTCTTGAAAACGCCGATGAAAGCTCTGCAACCGTTACAGTACAATTGCCTTCAGGAAAACTGAATACAGAAGGCGATTATGAGTATGATTTAGGTGAAGTTTCTGAACTGAAAATGAAAGATGGCTATACTATTAACGTAGGAGCTAATGCTGTGGAAAGAAAACTTGTAAACTTCATTACGGATGAAAGCAAGCAAATTGATAAAACTACATGGTTTACCTTCGACCGCCTCACTTTTGAAACCGGGAGCGCCAAATTGAAAACCTCTTCTATGGAGCAGGTGAAAAACATTGCAGGCATTCTGAAAACATATACGAATGTAAAGCTTAAAATAGGCGGATATACAGATAACACCGGCGATGCAGCTGCCAACTTGAAACTCTCTCAGGAGCGTGCAGAAGCGGCGAAAGCTGCCATCGTAAAAGAAGGAATTGACGGACGCAGATTGGAAGCCGAAGGCTATGGACAGGAACATCCTATTTGCCCGGAAAATAATACACCTGAATGTAAAGCAGTGAATAGAAGAATAGATGTGCGGGTAATGGAGAAATGATTGTGAAAAGAATTAAATTAATAAAGCTGCTCGTAATGGGCAGCTTTATTAATTTAATGTTATTGCCCAATGTAATTAATGGTTATTTCGTCTATGCAAAAAGAAACTCTACTTCATGAAAAGCATTTTATACAAATCAACGGCCTTCTTTTGCTGCTATTATTTATTGATTTTGTTTTCTGCATGTTGCAATTGTGATAAGCAAGTTTATAGAAAATATTCAATCACTGATTTAGTATCAACAAATATTAAGTACAACATTATTGACGACAGTTTATATCAAATTGAGAATATTGATACAAATAATTATCAGAGCAATCAATATGGTATTCAACTAAATTTTGAAATAGAAAAATTTTCAAAAAATAATGAACCAAAATCGCTTGAATTTATTAATAAAGCGTATGCTTGTAAGTGTGGGAGTTATATGAAAACCTCTTGATACAATTGTAAATATTCGTGTAAAGACATTAGAGGATTTTAATACAAATTATCCAGCAGGTTCAGACGTAAGTATATTATTTAGTGCGCTTAATTATCAACATCAACCTACAAAACTTCGATATAACTCATTAAAGAATTCATTTTTTGAAGAACTAAGTGAATATAAAGATTATTATACCGAATGTCTATATCTGTATGAAAAACCCGATTCCCCACGCGATGTTCAATTCGATATTGAAGTAACCTTATCAAATGGAAATGTGTTGAATGCTACTACGCAGAAAGTGTTCCTCTCGGAATAGCTGTACCTTTGTTTTCCAAATCCATGCTTCTTCACATTAAAAATATGGTTTGCGAGCGTTGCAAAACTGCGGTGCGCAATCTTCTCGAGCAACACAATCTTCATCCTGAACAAGTGGAACTTGGCGAAGTGAAACTGTATGAAGAAATGCTGGATCCAGCGATTTTAGCAACACTGCAAAGAGATTTGCGGCATCTTGGCTTCGAGCTTATTGATGACCGTATTGGTAGAATGATTGAAAAAATAAAGAACATCGTCATTCAGCAAATCCATTATTCCGAAAAGCGCAGCAATAAAAATTTCAGCAGCCTCATCAGTGAAGCATTACACTATGATTATCCTTACCTCAGCAAATTGTTTTCAGAAACGGAAGGCATTACCATAGAACAATACATCATCCTGCAAAAAACAGAACGTGTAAAAGAGCTGATCGTTTATAATGAACTTTCACTTACGCAGATAGCGGACGAGCTGCATTACAGTAGTGTGGCGCATCTTTCCAGCCAGTTCAAAAAAGTAACAGGCATGACCCCTACACAATTCAAAAATCTGCGCTTTAAAAAACGTAAGACGCTCGATGATGTTTAAAATCTTGCAACATCTTTCTAAAATAGTGTAAGAACAAAATCCATCATAAGCAGGATCTTTGTATTGTTTTAAAGAGATACAATGACACATACTTATGAAATAAAAGGAATGACGTGCAACGGCTGTGTAGCAAAAGCAAAAAACGAGTTGCTGAAATTAGGAGATGTAACGAATGCGGAAGTTCAATTGCAATCGCCGCAGGCTACCATTTCCATGAGCAAACATATTCCTACAAAGCAACTGCAGGAGGCATTAAGCAAAGCTGGCAATTACACCATTTCAGAATCAGATACCTTCATGCATCAGCCGCAAATCATCACTACCACAACTGTTTCAGGTGATAATTATTTTCCCATCGTGTTGATTTTTCTTTACATCACAGGAGTAACTCTTTTAGTGCAGTTTGTACAAGGACGTTTTAACTGGATGCAATGGATGAGCCATTTTATGGCCGGTTTTTTCTTAGTGTTCTCCTTTTTCAAACTGATGAACCTGAAAGGATTTTCGGAAGGTTATAAAATGTATGATGTCGTAGCAAAAGCCGTTCCTGCTTATGGTTTCATTTATCCGTTTATAGAACTCGCTTTAGGTTTGGCTTACCTGACAGGATTTAATTTGGTTATCACCAATGCTGCAACGCTGATCATAATGTCGGTAAGCGTTATCGGTGTTATTCAAAATCTTATGAAAAAACAACCATTTCAATGTGCATGTCTGGGCACGGTTATTAAGCTGCCTTTAAGTAAAGTTACATTGTTCGAAGATTTGTTAATGATACTAATGAGCGCGCTGATGTTAGTGTATTTGCTCTAATTTTTTTACCATAAAATGAAATTGTTATGAAGGATTATCAAAAATGTATTGAAGCTTGTTTGAAATGTGCATCTGCCTGCCAGCATTGTGCCGCCAGCTGCACAAGATTAGATGATGTAAACATGATGGCAACGTGTATAAGAAATGACATGGAATGCGCCGCATTATGCTATGCCGCCGCTCAGTTGATGAGCTTAGGCAGCGACAAAGCAACCGAGGTTTGCAAAATATGTGCTGAGCTCTGTGAAAAGTGTGGGGCCGAATGCGCTAAACATGATCATGCACATTGCAAAGCCTGTGCGGAAGCTTGTCGTATTTGCGCAGATGAATGCAGAAAAATGGCGGCATAGAAATATACCTACTGTAATCCGTTCTTTCCATCATTTTGTATAATGAAAATATTCCTTCTCCTAATGAGAAATTTGATGTAGGGATTTTGTATAAAGCAACAAATACTGTCCTATTTTTCATAAGGACTTGGTGGGAACGAGTAAGGAATCTCTACTATTTTCAGTACAAACGTCATCTTTCGGGGGACGTTTTTTTTATAAGTTATATTTTCCCTTCTTCATAATCCACTCCTTTAAAATAATCCACATCTTTCAAGAGTTTTCGCTTGTGAAGTTGTTTTTTAATGAAGGCGGAGAGAGAGGAGATAGGAGAAAGAATGAAAATGCCCACCAGTAAAAGTCGCTTAAACAAGTTGATGCGTCCTTTTCTGTTCGGGTCGCCGGCAGGTCCTTTTTCACGGATGAACTTTGCCCAGTAACGAAAGTTTTTTATGCCGCGCTGCTCCAGCAATACCAAGCCCGGGTCTAATAGTACCGATCGCTGCCGAAGCAGAGCTGCATGAAGATCGTGTAACTTATTTTGTTGTATATGGTTGAGAATGGTAACTCCAAAACGCGAAGCTTCTATAATATCCTTATCCTGCACACCGGCTGCCGGTAACCATTTTGTAGCTTCTTTCCTACCCGAAAACGCCCAGCGAATAACTGTGAGCGTGGAAATGAGATTGGTATTGGTATCAAAAAGGACAATATTGCCCACCAGTTTTGCCTGTTGTTTTTGAAAGTAGTGCTTTACTTTTTCCTGCGCATTCAGCCACATATTGCGACTGCCTACTATAGTAAGTACGTTTTTGTTTTTTAAAATACGGGCATCTTCACTTTGTAAAAAAGCAGTAATGGGTTGTGAAGGATTCAGATACCAGGGCTGATAGCCAAATATTACTAAGTCATAATCTTTATCAAACACATCTTTACGGATAGGATTGACAGGAGGCGGAATGTGCAAAACCGCTTCCGGCATCGCGTCAAAAAAAGTATAGGGCGTCCATGGAAAAGGAAAAGGTTTCTGAGGTGTAATCTCCGCATAGTCAATTTCCAACCGATCTCTGATTTCGCTTAAGACACTATCAATAATATCCTTTAACTGTCCGGTTTGTGTGTAGTATAAAACTAATATGCGAGGTTTATCCATTTAGGATTCTTTTTTACACAACGGTAAGAAAAATATACGCGTAAGAAAAACGAGCGCTTTCGGGCACCATTACTAAGATGTGGTCTCCTTTTTTCAGCCTGCCGCTATGAAATATTTCTTCCAGCATCAAAAAGGGAGAGGCGCTTCCTACGTTTCCTACCTGCGGAAGATTGTAAAACCATTTTTCCATAGGAATGTCCAGTCCTATCTTTTTCTGGTATTCTTCAATTTGTTTCTTAAAATATTCGCTGGACATGTGAGGAAGATAATAGTCAATATCTTCCACTTTCAGGTTGTGCTTTTTCATCAGCTCAGCCAGGAAAAGTCCGCCTTTCGGTACGATGTTATCTCCCAGCAAGCGAGTGTCTTGTTTCAAAGAAAAAACACTTTCGTGAATCCAGCTTTCCGGCGACATATCATTCCAGCCTGTAAGCGATTTATCTTCATTTTTCCGGGAACCGGCATACATGCAAGTTTCCAATTCATTGGCAAATGATGTCATCTCCAACCATTCTATTTTAAGAGATATGCCATCCTCATTCGGCTTGGATTCCAGTAAAGCCGCTCCCGCGCCGTCGCTCAGCATCCATCTTAAAAATTCTTTTTCAAACGCCAGTATAGGATTTTCCTGCAGCTTTTTGAGATTTTCGGTTTCCGCATTAAAACGCGAAGCGTGCATCCAGGATGACATTCTTTCCGAACCTACGCTCGCGGCCATTTCTGTCAAGCCGCTGCCCACGCTCATATAAGCGTACTTCAACCCTTGTATGCTGCTGGCGCATGCGCCACTGTGAGAACTCAACTCCACTCGCTGAATACCCAATTCTCCGTGAATCATAACGGCATGATTAGGCAATAATTGCTCGGGCGATGTGGTACCGGCAGTAATCAGCTCCAGGTTTTTTATCGCTTTCCCATTTGTAAATAAACCCCTGATGGCTTCTTTGGCAAGTTGGGCATTTGTATGGGTTATTTTTCCGTCTTTAACAGCATAATAGCGTGTTTTAATGCCGTTATTCCTTAATACGATGGATCGTGCTTTTGAAGGTTTTTCGTTTACCATGCCAAGTATCTTCTCCATCTCATCATTCGCCACTGGCTCATTGGGCAAATACTTGGATAGGCGGGTAATGTATACAGGTCTCACTCTTACTTAAAATAATTTGGGTGGCAAAGATAGTCATTCTGAAAAAGTAATGACTATTATTAATCCGACAATTTATAAAAGGTTTTTGACATTTTATAACCTCAAAGACCCTTATGAAAAAACCTCTTGTAAAAGAGGTTTTGCCCAATTATAAAAAACAAAAATGATTATTCTTCACTGTTTATCTTAATGCCGTAATAATACATAGCGTTATTACCGGGATAGAAACCTCCCAGTTTCACATTACCATCCTGTGTCATTATTTGCTGGATGTCATCGGAGGAATTTACCTGCTCATCATTGGCATTTACAATAATAAATCCTTTTTTCATAGATGTTTGCCGGGATATGATACCGTCGGAAATATGAGTGACCATAACACCGTTTTTTATTCCGTAATGATTTTTCTCTACGGATGTAAGCGGACGCAGCGTAGCACCAAGAAAAGCTGTGGTGCCGGCTTCAATACCTTTTAAGGCCGATGTGGTTCCGTTGATGTTTTTCAATTCCACCGTGGTATTGTACGCATTGCCATCACGCATGTAGCTTACGCTTACATTATCGCCGGGCTTGTAGCGGGCTACTTGTTCCAGTAGTTCCGGTTCAGAATTTACATTGACGTCGTTAATACGAACAATAAAATCTCCTTTACGAATGCCGGACTTATATGCCCCTCCATTCTCGGGAGTTCCAAAAACATACACGCCTTCGCTTCTTGATTTGCTGATGGTTTGATCGGTAACATTCTGGCGGGATCTTAATTCGACACCTAAATATGCACGTTGTACTGCTCCAAATTTTGTAAGGTCATTCACTACTTTTTTTACCAGGTTGGCGGGTATGGCATAAGAATATCCGGCATAAGAACCAGTTGGAGATGCAATAGCCGAGTTAATTCCGATCAGTTGTCCTTTTGTATTTACCAAAGCTCCGCCACTGTTACCGGGGTTTACGACGGCATCCGTTTGTATAAAACTTTCTATAGCAGAAGCGGACTGACTGCTATTTATACCGATGGAACGTCCCTTAGCACTTACAATTCCTGCAGTTACGGTAGCATCCAGCGTAAGCGGATAACCTACGGCAAGTACCCACTGACCCAATTTTACATCATCCGAATTACCAAATTCCATATAGGGCAGATTGGATTCGCTTACTTTTAAAACGGCTATATCCGTTGATGCGTCTTTAGCTACCACTTTTGCTTCAGCCGTATACCTGTCATTGAAGGTTACCGTCACTTTGTCTGTGTTGGAAACGACGTGGTAATTGGTAACAATATAGCCATCCGGGGAAATAACGACACCCGATCCTGAGCCAATCTGTGGCGGCAGATAATATTGTTGCGGCCCGAAAAATTGCTCGAAAATATCATTGCCGTTTGAAGTGATCGTACGTCCTTTCGTTTGTGTTTTTATATGAACGACCGCCTGTACAGATGCGCTTGCTGCCTCTTCAAAATCGGCCGGTGGCGCGCTGGTTGTTCCCGTAAATTTATAATTGGCATAGTTTACGGGAAGGGACGTTCGGTCTTGAAAAACAGAAATGTGATTTTGAAATTTTGCTGCGACGAATAGCGTGAAAACAGACGTAATCGCAGCTGTCAGCACAACGGGGATTAGTTTGAGTTTCATAAATTATATTCTCCTTTTTTTATTAATTCAAAATTATTTTGGAAATCCATTATGATTGTGTTAAACCCGTTCAAGAAGGATGCCTGAATTATAAAAAACACGTTAAAAATAATACGGGTCCCGCCGAATGGCGCGACCCGTATTATAAAATATTCTTTCCTTCTGTTTTTATAATCGCTCAATGACCATTGCGCTTCCGCCGCCGCCACCATTGCATATTCCCGCTACGCCATATCTGCCGTTATTTTGCTGCAGAATATTGATCAATGCACCTACAATACGCGTACCGCTTGCACCCAACGGATGCCCTATAGAAACTGCTCCACCGTGCACATTTACTTTGTCTGCGCTTAAACCCAGTTTTTGCATATTAGCAATTGCCACCACAGAAAAGGCTTCGTTGATTTCCACGAAATCCATGTCACTCATTTTCAGTCCAGCTTTTTCTACAGCCATAGGTATAACAACTGAAGGCGTAGTGGTAAACCATTCGGGAGCTTGCTCTGCATCTGCATAACTTACAACTTTGGCAATAGGTTTTATTCCCAAGGCATCCGCTTTTTCTTTACTCATCAGTATCATGGCAGCAGCGCCGTCATTCATGGTAGATGCATTGGCAGCGGTAATGGTACCGTCTTTTGTAAAGGCCGGACGCAAGGAAGCAATCTTGTCAAACTTTACATTCCAGGGCTCTTCATCCTTTGTAAATTTTACCGGCTCACCGCTGCGTTGTGGAATTTCTACCGGTACAATTTCATTATCCATTTTACCAGCATCCCATGCCGCCTGGCTCCGTTTGTAACTTTGCACAGCAAATTCATCTTGCTGCTCACGGGTAATATTAAATTCTTTTGCGGCAAGCTCACCTGCATTGCCCATCGGGTAATTGTGATATACATCCGTCAATCCGTCTTTGGCAATACCGTCAATAATTTTCGCATCTCCGTATTTATTGCCCCATCTCATATTGGGATTATAAAAAGGTACATTACTCATACTTTCCATACCTCCCGCTATCACCACATCATTATCTCCAAGCAGGATAGATTGCGCTGCTAATGAAATCGCTTTCATTCCGCTTGCGCAAACTTTATTGACAGTAGTACAAGGTACATTATCCGGCACACCGGCAAATTTTGCGGCTTGTCTTGCTGGAGCTTGCCCTAAGTTAGCCTGTATAACACAGCCCATCAATACTTCATTTACTTCTTCCGCTTTAAGGTTAATTTTTCCCAAGGCGCCTTTTATTGCAATGGCACCTAACTGTGTGGCAGAAAAATTTTTAAGCGACCCGCCCCAGCTACCTATAGGTGTGCGTGCGGCAGATACGATATAGACTTCTTTTTTCATGTTGAAAAATATTTTTAAAACGCGCCAAAGCTATGGAATTTTAGAAAAGTTTGGATTAACTTGTTAAAGCTTTATCAACAATGACTGTTATAACAGTTTATCTACATTCAAAAAAATGATTATCACTAAATTTGAAATGTGCAAAAGTTAGTGATCCGTCATCTTCCGAGTATGAAAAAGTTATTTGTCTGTAAAATAATACTCATTCTTTTAGCCATTTCTTACCAGATAACCAAGGTAACGGCTGTAAACGCTACCACTATGGAGCGTACTACCAATATAGATAAATACATTTCCAACGTTTATACGCAATTGGATTTTAAAGGAAGTACCCCATTGTCTGAAGATGTTTTTAAAAAGGCTTATAAAGGTTATTTAAATCTGCTGAATGCCGGCAAGCTCAATACGGATAAAAACATCCTGACTGTTGTAGATTTTTCTCTTTCCTCTACTCAAAAGAGAATATGGGTGATTGATCTTAAAGCGAAAAAAATATTGATTAACGATTATGTAGCGCATGGGCAAGGCTCGGGAGTAGAATACGCCACTGTTTTTTCCAATACTGAAAATTCTCATCAAAGCAGTTTGGGTTTTTACATCACAGGAGATATTTATAATGGGGAGCACGGTGCTTCTTTGCATTTGCACGGTATGGATAATGGCTATAATTCCGCGGCCTACGATCGTTCTATCGTTATTCACGGCGCAGATTATGTGTGTACTGATCTTATTCGTTCGCAAAATTATCTTGGTAGAAGCTGGGGTTGCCCTGCAGTTTCCAACCAGATTGTGAAAAGACTTATTACAACCGTAAATAACGGCACATGTCTTTTTATATACGCGAACAATAAAAAATATCTTGCAAATTCTTATTGGCTCAATAAAAAAATTGATCATTTGCCGGAGCAGAATGTTCAGGATCAACTTATGTACGCATCTGATGTAAAAAAAGACACTGTATATGTCTATGACGTAAGTGCTGCGGACTTAGCGCCAGCAGGCGCACACATTGTAGCGTTGAAAGATGAGTTTTCAACTTCATCCTCCGCTTTCCAATTCCCGCTTATCTGGAAATTGCTTCCATAAGTTTTTCATCTCTTTTATAAAAATCCCGGGTAAACATAATGTGCGTGCCGGATGCATCTTCACAAGCTGTAAGATAAACGATGTGAACAGGAATCTTCGTTTTCAGATTCATCGTTGTGGTTTTATGCGTGGCAATGATGCTGTCTATTTTATCCTGTTCAAAATTTTTGCCTTCCATTTCGGTAAGGATATACTTCGCAAGCTCTTGCGGATGATGCAACCGGATGCAGCCGGAACTTCTCGCTCGGTCAAACTTATCAAAATCTTCCCGATGAGGGGTGTCGTGCATATAGATGTCCCATTTATTCGGAAAATTAAACTTCACATATCCCAATGCATTTCTATCGCCGGGAGGTTGTTTAAAAATAAACCGTCTATAATTTTCAGTCGTTATCACAGCCGCATCAATCTTTTTACCTCTGCGATCAAATGCTTCTAATCCTTTACGGTACAAGTAGGAATTTCCACTTTTCAATATACCGGGCAATACGTCTTTTTTAGCAATGGTAGGCGGTACACCCCACGGAGGATTTAAAACAATGTTCGACATCCTGGCATTTAACACAGGCGTTTGGCGAGAGGTTTTTCCCACTACAACATTCATGCTCATGACTTCCGTATGCTCTCTTATCAGTTTCATTTGCATTTGTGGAATATTCACAATCACATAATCATTCCCAAACGAACGAGGTAGCCAGCGTAGTCGCTCCAGGTTGGCTTTAATAAGATTGATAACTTCAACCGGCTGCTGACTTAGTTTTGCTCTGGTCGCGCTATCCGTTTTCCCTGTGCGCTTAAGCCCGAAAAACTGTTGATAAGCCTGAACAGAAACCGCGATTCCTGAAAGCGTATCGCTGATGGGTTGAAGCCAAGGCGTTTCTATAGTAATAATGGACGTAATGATACTATCCGATAAGGATTGTTCTTTATCAGACAGGTTTTGTTTGAGATTAAGGAAACTGTCGTTTGCAGCGAGGTTTTTATAATGCACCAATGCTTTTCTCAAAATAGCATAAGCAGGCAATTCGCTTCTGAAACTATCTAAAGAAGGGTAACGATTTTCTTTTAAAAAACGAAGCGCTACATTCATATTCCAGCTCGAATCGTTGGCATGAAACCAAAGACTATCTACTTTTTTCGGAGTTATTTTTCCCAATAATAATTCCCGGGATGCCAACAGATAATTATATGTAAGTGAAGTATCCAGGCTTAATACGGAAGCGGTTGCAGGATGGTTTGCAGATTTATATCGTCGCAATTCTTCTTTTAAAAGAGACACGTGATAAGCTTCGGGTTCCAAGCCATCATTTTGCATAGCGTTCAGGTCGTCCAAGAGTTTATCAGCCAGTTCAGTTGTGCCATCAGGAAGGAGCCATAGGGAGCGATATTCATTTTGCTTATAGAAATCACGCAGTTTGTTTTCTACAGAAAAAACAGCGGAAGTCAATGTGTCGGATTTGTTTGCAGAAAAATATCCTGACAGGTTTTCGGCAAATGCCGCTTCATCAAATTTGGCGGAACTGAAAATATTTTCGCTTTTCGGTTCATTGCTCCCACATGACAGAAAAAAAATGCTGCCGACAAAGGTTAAATAGGTGTATAGTTTCATAAAGAATCAAGCTCTGTTGTCTGGAATCATTCAAACAGCATTTCTACGGAAGGATCCCAAAATTTATTTTTAAAATCAACCACTTTATCGTTTACAATTTTGATACCTTCTTTTTCCAATAGCTCCTGCATACATGTAGGATTTCCGAAATGATGCTTGCCGGTAAGCAATCCGCTGCTGTTCACTACACGGTGTGCTGGCACTTTGGGTTTTACTTTTACGCAGCTTTTCATTGCATGGCCCACCAGGCGCGCGCCGGATCGCAATCCCACTGCATTTGCCACAGCGCCATAAGAGGTAACACGACCTTTGGGTACATGCCTTACAATTTCATAGATATGGTCATATATTGTTTCATCATTCATTTCCCTTCGGTATTTTTTCGTTCCTGCAAAAGTCTGCTGCGCTTAGGCTCCGGCACATTTTTATATTCATACGGGCAGTTTTTACAACCATTGCCGCAGCAATAACCTCTTTTTAATAAATACTCGGCTGTAAAAACCACAAAGCCGTCGTTATTGAAATAATAACCTAAATCATCATCTTCCTCCTTATTCATGTTCGTCATGCGCCGGTTGCTTTTTTTCTGGTATTACAATAGGTTTATGAGGCAAAGAAAAGCTGAGATAATAAATAGTGCGTCCTTCTGCCAAGTGCATTTTTTCATAGAATGTCTGGATCGCCAGCGCATCCAAAGCTTTTCCTTTTCCATAAATATCTGCAATGTTCCCGTGGATAAGACAACCTTGCTCTTCAATAGTTTCAAGTGTAAAATCATACAGTTCTTTGCTGTCTGTTTTTAAATGGATAATGCCATTTCCCTTCAATATACGTTGATATTCTTTGAGGAAACGTGCATGTGTAAGTCTGTTTTTTGCTTTCGATTCCCGCAGAAAAGGATCGGGAAAAATAATCCAGATTTCCGCCACTTCATCTTTATCAAAATACTGCGTGATCTGTTGAATTTGAGCCCGTAAGAAAGCGACATTTTTCAATTCTTCTTCCAGTGCTTTTTTGGCACCTATATAAATCCGGTTGCCTTTCACATCTACGCCTATAAAATTTCTTTCAGGATATTGTTTTCCGAGGTTCACACTGTATTCTCCTTTTCCACAGGCAAGCTCGAGTGTAATAGGATGGTCATTTTTAAAAAATTGATTCCAGTTTCCTTTCATCCCCTGAGGATTTTGCAATACATTGGAAAACGATTTTATCGCTTCAAATCTTATTAATTTCTTTTGACCCATATATTACAAAGATAAAGGCACGAAAAGGATAGATACCACGTTTATTAAGTAATTTTGAAAAGTATTTGACCAATATGAAAAAAATAGTTCTCGGCAGCATCTTTCTTTTTATCGTTATAGTCACTTTCAGCAGTTTTGAAAATGGGATAAGCTCTTCTTATAATCGTACAGGCGCTAACGGCAGTAAGCCTTCGTGCAGCGATACAAGCATCAATTGCCATAACAGCAGCTTGCCTTCCAACCTAATCCTGAGCATAGTGCTGACTGATGACCAGGGAAATATTGTAACGGATTTCAAATACATTCCATCAGCGGTTTATAGAATTACCTTAAAAGGGTCTTTAGCTTCCGGTGGCTCTTTCAGCGAATTTGGCTTTCAGTTTACCACCGGTCAATATCTTGACGGAAATTTTACTTTGACTAATGCCTACCAAAAAAGCGTAATAGTAAATAGTATCGAATATATAGAACATTCGATGCCTATACCCGCCAACAATAACACGTTTGAAACCTATTTCTTCTGGCAGGCACCACCGCCGGGTGTAGGCAATATTAAATTTTACTGCACGATGCTTGCGGCAAATGGAGATCATACAGGTAACGGAGACATCAGCGCAAATAATTATGTAATCTTTCAGGAAGGGGTGGCTACGGCAGTAAATGATCTTGCAGAACACGCGAAAGTTATTTTGTATCCCAACCCTGTAAGTGATTTGCTGAATATAGATTTAGCCACAAAGGAATATGGAAATTATGAGGTGAATGTTTTCAACCTTTCAGGACAAAAAATAACACAGAAGCAATTGCACGTTCAGTCTCCCGCACAGCAATTTCAAATCAACAGTTCTAACTGGAATAAAGGCTTGTACTTTATTACCGTACAAAAAGGGAACAGCAGGGAAACTTTCAGAATGATGAAGCAATAGCTAATCAGGAATTGGCTTTTCGTCCGCGTAGCATAAGCAAAATCAGGTAGCTGATGCAATAACCTATAACCGCCATTAATACAGCCAGTACGGCGCCACCCAGAAAAAAAGCGATTCCTTCCTCTTTAACCCGCTCTAATGTAAGCGTGTGCCACTCAAGCGACCAATCGTTATAGCCTAAAATTATTTTTCCCATTGCCAGACTTGCCATCCATATAATTGGCGTTAAAGGAAAAATGCTGATGTTGGCGGCTAATAAAAACAACGCCTTGTTCATCTTAAAAAGTATGGATAATGGAATGCCAATTGCCAATTGAAAACCCCAAACAGGCACTATACCCATGAAAAAGCCAAAGCCAACAGAAGCCGCTTTTTTATGATTTGTTTCCTGCGGATTTTGAAACAACGACCTCCAAAGGCTTTTCCATCCTTCTTTTTTTAATAAAGAGAGAAAAAGATTGCGTGGCTTTATCCAAAGCAACGCGGTGAGCACCAAAAACGTATTAAGAATACTGATGCGTGTAAAATCTTTAAATGGCCGAAAATGAGAAATACGCTCTTCTTCAGCAGGATAATATACTGAAACCGGAAGGCTGATCACCGGCACACCACTCCAAGATGCGCGGACAATAACTTCTATCTCAAATTCATATTTCCTGGTAAAATATTTTTTATACGCGATCTTCTGTAAGGGATAAGAACGATAGCCCGATTGAGTATCCGGCAAAGCAATTCCGGTATTCACCCAAAACCAGAAATTGGAAAAACGATTGCCAAACGAACTTTTTCCCGGTACATTTTCCTGTTCCATATTGCGGGCGCCAATAATGAGCGCATCCGGCGTAAGTAGTATCTGATCCAGAAATTTTTCCAGGTCTTTTGCAAAATGCTGTCCATCGCTGTCTATGGTTATAACGTGCTTATAACCTTCCTGTACGGCTTTTTTAAAGCCTGTACGAAGTGCGAAACCTTTTCCTTTATTCTTTTCATAAGATACTGTTTGTATCTCATCATGACGTTGCAAAATTGAAAGCGTTTCATCCGTTGAGCCGTCATTTACTACAATAATGTGAGACGTGTATTGCTGTATGTTTTGCAATACTGTTTCTAATGTTTGTGCATTGTTGTAGGTAGGCATCAACACACAGGCATGGCATTGAATAAATTTGTCTTCGTAAAGTGGCGCTGACATTTAAGATTATAACTTCAAAAAAATGTGTGTAAAAATAGCAGAAGATTTTTTCAAGATGAATGCTGCATCTTTTTTTTGCATTCTTCTATTTTCTTTTCAATGCTTTTTCGTTCATCTACGGTAGCGATTTCATAGTGTAAAGCTTGCGTATAATAGTTAATGGCCGGTTGATACCATTGTTTTTCTTTACAATAATCGCCGGCTATGCGATAGGCATCATAGAAATAAGGATTGGAATGAATTGTTATAAAAGTATCTACTGGCTGATGATGCAACAGCGCCATTTTATTCATCCTGAATTTCAGAAAATCAAAATATTCATTGCTATTCAGAAAACTATCCTGTGGAATATTAAGGTTATTATCAGCAACTTCCTCATCTGCGGGCAACCCTTTCATTGAAAATATTTTCTTCAGATCATAACAAATATAGGTACCCAACTGCCACGGTTCGGTGCTTACCCAAAAACGCAAACTGTCCGGTTCGAAAATAATGGAATGATGTGCGATCAGTTGATTTACCGCTTTTTCATTTCCGTTGCCAATGTTCACTCCATTCAGGCCTCTTCTGTCACGTAGTACATTCGCCATTTTTTGGGGTGTTAAAGGATAATTTTGCTGTAACAACTGTTGCAAGCGTTGGTAACGGTATACAGATGCGCTGTGAGATTTTTGTTCTTCATTTTCTTTTTGATGCTGAAAAAAATCGGATTGGTAATGATTGGTGCATTGAATATTATCTTTTCCCGGATCGTAAATCGCCAGATCATCGGGCGTTTTTTCTATAATGATAGCTTTATGATCTTTGGCGCTTGCCACCAGAAAACTTTCGGACACAAACATCTTTCTACGTTTGGCAATCTTCACCGCTTCATCCAGAGTGGACGCGTATTGCAATACTTCTCTTGCCACCAGCGAAACCGGCGTTGCCGCAGCGAAGGGAATGGAAGATTTTGCAGCATTAATAGTTACGGTCAAGCCTTTCTCATTCATGCCGCTGACTACACCAATAAAACCTCCCCATGTAATAGATACAAATGCATTGCCTTCACTCGGACGTACAAAACTTACAATCTTATTTTTAGCAAAACGATCGCCTACCCAAAAATCAAAATTGCGGCCGATGAGCAGGGCACCATCCTTTGTTTTATCTCCCCAAGCGCCAAAAGAAGTACAACCCACCAGCATCATATTTTGCAAAGCGTGGCCAATGTCGTGCGCCGCATGATAATTGAGGAGACGATCATAATTATCGCCGATCCAGTTGAACTTTTGCGAAGCAGCATGAGACTCTCCAAAGATTTCATCTTTATACTCTTCCGTTACATGATCGGACAAATCGCGGTTCATAAAACCGATGACATACTTCAGAAATTTCAAATAATTCTGTGAAGGAATCATACGTTTAATTTCCTCTGTAAAAGCTTCTTCCTGTTCTATTATCAAATGTTTGGACAGTTTGCCTGTTTTCACGCCTCTTTCGAAAGGTTTTCCAGAAACGTACATTTCATATAGTCCATGCTTATTTTCCCGAATCCAGTTATCACCAATTGTTTCAGTAGTGCTGTCAATAAAGGAAGGCTGAAGATTGTAGGCGGAAGTGTCTGCTATTTTGGGTTCCGGCGCATCGGAAACATTATAAATGTAAATACCTAAACCTACGAAACTCACTATAAGAAGAAGCAACACAATGCCCAGCAACCTGAACACTTTCCTTAAAATTTGCATGGCGCAAAAATAAAGGAATTACAGTGTTGTAAAATGCAAATATTTCAGTGCTTTTCACAGACTAAAAAACGTTCTTTTCCTACCTGAAATCTGATGGCTTTTTTTACCTTTTTCATTTTTGCTTTTTACAGGAACAAGTTTTGTTTTTTAACCATTTTCAGAAAGTCATTTTTATAGCGGAACAAAATTTATAGCAGGTCTTTCTTTTCTATATTTGTTTTACCAAGTCATTTTTTATGCATCATTTACTCATTACCAATATTGGAAAGCTTTTCGGAATTGAAAAAGAAGGCAAACTTCTTCCTTGTAGAAAAGGAAAACAAATGCGGGAACTACCTTTTCTCGAAAATGCATGGCTTTTTCTGGAAAATGATAAGATACACAGCTATGGGTTGATGGCCAATATGGATTTTGTACATGCTGAAGATGTGTATGATGCGCAAGGGAAAAGCATCTTGCCGGCTTGGGTGGACAGTCATACACATCTCGTATTTGCTGCAACAAGAGAACATGAATTTGAAGATCGCATCAACGGACTTTCTTATGAAGAAATCTCCAAAAGAGGCGGCGGCATTTTAAATTCCGCAAAAAAAATAAATGAAATAGATGAGCATGAATTATACGATCAAAGCTATCATCGTTTGCAAAACCTGATCGCACATGGAACAGGTACAGTGGAAATAAAAAGCGGATACGGCTTAAACCTTTCAGGTGAATTGAAAATGCTGCGCGTCATAAAACGACTGAAAGAAACTGCCGGCATTCCTGTTGTCGCGAGTTTTCTGGGAGCGCACAGTTACCCGATGGAGTTTCGTGAAAATCATGAAGGTTATCTGAAACTGATCATTGACAAAATGCTGCCTATGATAGCGGATGAAGGGTTGGCAGATTATATAGACGTATTTTGCGAAGAAGGATTTTTTAGCATAGATGAAACAGAACGTATTTTGGAAGCCGGTGCTCAATATGGATTGAAGCCTAAAATACACGCAAATCAATTGCATCGCAGCGGTGGTGTGCAAACGGGCGTTAAGTATGGAGCAATAAGCGTAGATCATTTGGAAAGTTTGGGAGCAGAAGAAATTGCGGCATTGAAAAACAGTACTACGATTCCCGTGCTTTTGCCCGGCGCGGCATTTTTTTTGGGAATGCATTATCCACCTGCGAGAGAATTGATAGACGCGGAACTGGCGGTTTGCTTAGCTACCGATTACAATCCCGGCACTTGCCCTTCGGGCAATATTCCTTTATTGCTGACCATTGCGTGCACGCAAATGAAAATGACGCCCGAAGAAGCCGTAAATGCTATCACTTTGAATGGTGCGGCAGCGCTGGAAAAAAGCCATGAACTTGGAAGTATAGCGCCTGGTAAAAGAGCCAATCTTATTATTACTAAGAAAATTCCTTCACTGGCTTATATACCTTATGATTATGGCAACAACCCTGTGGAACGTATGGTGATCAACGGGAAACTATTGTAAATGCAGCTTTTTCAGCAAACTATATTTTCTATGTAAATTTACATTCTCAAAAAACATTTGTTAATGCCGCATTATCATAAGCTTGGCAAAACGCCACATAAACGTCATACACAGTTTCGCAAACCGGATGGCAAATTATATTCCGAGCAGCTTTTTAGTACCGAAGGTTTTTCGTCCAACTATTCATTGTTATATCATGTGCATCCACCCACACAGATCATTCGCTGTGAAGAGCCTGTTGATGTATCTCCGAAACCGGCTCATGATAATATTCTGAAGCACCGCAGTTTTGAAGGTTTTCATATAAAACCAGCCGCAGATTATCTTGACAGCCGTAAGATCGTTTTGTTTAATAATGATGTACAACTTTCTTTGGCTGCGCCTCAGCAAAGTATGCAGGATTATTTTTTTAAAAATGCGGATGCTGATGAAGTAATTTTTGTGCATGAAGGCGAAGGCATATTGCATACCCAATACGGACAGCTGGAGTTTGGATATGGTGATTATTTGGTAGTGCCACGCGGAACGATTTATCAGATAAAATTTACCACTGAAAACAACCGGCTTTTTATTATAGAAAGTTTCAGCCCCGTACGTTTCCCGAAAAGATACTTGAGTAAATACGGACAGCTTTTGGAGCACGCTCCATTTTATGAGCGTGATATTCGCCAGCCGAAAAATTTGGAAACGATTGATGAGAAAGGTGAGTTTTTAATTAAATCTAAAAAGCGTGGGTTGCTTTATAATATCTGGTACGCTAATCATCCTTTTGATGTAATTGGATGGGATGGTTATGAATATCCTTTTGCGTTGAGCATTCATGATTTTGAACCTATAACCGGTCGTGTGCATCAGCCGCCGCCAGTGCATCAAACATTCGATGCTCACAATTTCGTGGTTTGTTCTTTTGTACCGCGTCTTTATGATTATCATCCTGATTCGATACCCGCTCCTTATAATCACAGCAATATAGACAGCGATGAAGTATTGTATTATGTAGATGGAGATTTCATGAGCCGCAAACATGTAACCCGTGGCATGATAACGCTTCATCCTTCGGGTATTCCGCATGGTCCGCACCCTGGCGCTGTAGAAAAAAGTATCGGTATGAAGGAAACCAAAGAACTGGCGGTAATGGTAGATACGTTTCATCCGTTGAAAATGACCGAAGCCGCTGCGGGTATTGAAGATCCGAATTATATAATGAGCTGGGCTGAGTAAATGGCGCGTTATGTATTGGAAGTCATGTATGATGGCACGCATTTTCACGGGTCGCAATTGCAAGGAGACACACCTACGGTACAATTAGCACTTAATCACTCGCTCAGTACGTTGCTTCGGGAACCCATTATTACATTTGGCGCGAGCCGCACAGATGAAGGTGTTCACGCGCTTTGCAATTTTTATCATTTCGATACTGCTAAAGAATTGAAAGAACAGTTTTTATACAACCTCAATTCCATTTTGCCATTTTCTTTATCTGTAAAAAACATCTATGCCGCAAGCAGCGATTTCAATGCACGGTTTGATGCCATCAGCAGAACTTACCGCTATAAAATTTACTCCAAAAAAAATCCGTTTTACTATAATCGTGCATTGTATTATCCGTTTAAATTGGATAAAGAAAAACTACATGAAGCTGCCTCTATCTTAAAAAAGCATACCGATTTTGAAAGTTTTTGCAAACGCAATTCACAGGTTCATACGTTTCAGTGTAATATCTTCGAAAGCTATTGGGAAGAATATGCAGACCAGCTTCACTATGTGGTAAAAGCCAACCGTTTTTTACGAGGTATGGTGCGGGGCTTAGTAAGTACACAACTTCAGGTAGCAAGAGGCAGATATTCGGTTGAGGATTTCATAACAATTATAGAAGCGAAAGATTGCACACGTGCCGATTTTAGTGTGGGTGGCTGGGGGTTATATTTGGAAAATATAGAATTTCCATTTAGTATACTTGATTGTATTTCATAGTTTTCACAGCATTATATTCAAAAAAGACACATTTTATTCACATTTCCACATTTTTATGTGGATTATTTATAAAGTGACTACGAATTGATAAAAATCTTTTTTTTCATTTGCAAAAATCAGATTTAAACTAATGCGTATTTTAAGAAAAGCACTTTTCTTAATTTTCATTGTCACCCCTACTTTCACGAATGCCCAAATCACTTGTCCACCGAATATTGACTTTGAATTAGGAAGTTATGGCTATTGGCAGTTTTTTACAGGAAGTTGCTGCCCTATTAGTACACCTACCAACTCCGGCGCTGTCCTAAACAGGCATACGCTCACTTCCGGAGCAGCTACGGACCCCTATGGAAATTTTCCAATCGTGGCGCCCGGTGGTGATGTTTACTCCTTAAAGTTGGGGAACAACAGCGTTGGCGCCCAAGCTGAACGGGCAAGGTACTACATTCATGTACCTACGAATGTGAATAATTATAGTCTTATTTACCGTTATGCTGTTGTATTTGAAGATCCTGGGCATACTTATGCGGAACAGCCAAGGTTTGAAGTCACTGCATTTGATTCAGCGACCAACACTCCATTACCCTGTGCGCAATATACGTATGTGGCTTCTTCCAATCTTCCGGGTTTTACTTTATCTACGTATGGCTACCAGACATATTACAAATCTTGGACAACGGCAAGCCTTAATCTTTCTGGTCAATCCGGCAAAACGATTGCTGTTGATTTCGCAAGCGGAGATTGCGATTTGGGAGGACATTTTGGCTATGGTTATCTTGATCTTACTTGCGGTTTGTTTCAGATAAATAGTGTGAATTGCAATGGCTCACCTACCACCACGCTGTCAGCTCCTCCCGGCTTTCAGTATTACCAATGGATGGATGCAAATTATACGACTATATTAGGCACCACGGCCAATGTAGTAATTAATACTCCTCCCACGTCCACTGTGTACCATGTTATTTTATTGCCTTATTCCGGATTTGGATGTCCTGATACACTCACTACTACAGTATCTGTATCCAGTTTAACGCTTGCTTCTTTAAATGATACATTTGTTTGTCCGGGAAATAGCATTCCTTTACAAGCGAATGCAGTTAATACAAGTGGCGGCGGCATTAATTATACCTGGACGCCTTCCACCGGCTTAAGTTGCAGTAACTGTGCAAATCCTATTGCGACACCTTCTTCTTCAACTACTTATCAATTAACCGTTACCGACCAAAACGGATGTTCAAAAACAGATAGTATTCATGTACATGTAGGTCCTTTTGCTTCAGTAAATACTGAAAATGTAAATTGCTTCGGAGATAGTAGTGGAAGTGCTTTATTAAATATTTCAAATGCCATTAACCCTATCAGCTTAATATGGAACACACCAGTTCTAAACACAGGAATAAGTGCGACAAATTTACCTGCCGGAAGTTATTCTGTAAGTGTAAACGACAGCACAGGATGTAGTGCGGTTATTAATTTCACAATCACCCAGTTTAATCAACTTATTGCTTCAATAGATAGTTTTTCGAATATAAGTTGCAATGGCTTAACAGATGGGAGTATTACGGCAATAGTTTCCGGTGGTGTACCTCCCTATAATTATCTTTGGAATACCTCACCTTTTGACACTCTTCTTAAAATCATCAATCTACCGGCAGGCAATTATATATTCACAGTACAAGACTCATTGGGATGTAGTGATACTGCACAAATTTCCATTACTCAGCCCCCAATAACGCCGCCGCCTGCCGTTATCTCTCCGGTACATTACTGCCGCAATGCTGCCGCAACACCCCTGAACGCCAGCGGCAACGCCCTGACTTGGTACACCTCCCCCACCAGCACCAACGGAACCGCTAATGCCCCCACACCCTCAACTGCAGCCGCAGGTACGGTAACCTGGTATGTATCCCAAAA
>Ga0153956_1000215_pt1 | contig 73502 bp, 72 predicted proteins | sample TSFL040MetaG_FD_104704 | JGI IMG/M metagenome (GOLD analysis project Ga0153956, IMG submission 104704) | Attine ant fungus gardens microbial communities from Florida, USA - TSFL040 MetaG | ecosystem: Host-associated > Fungi > Mycelium > Unclassified | place: USA: Florida, Wekiwa Springs...
AATAGGTCGGCATATCGGCGAAATTTTATGGAAACCGCGCCGTCCGACGGCGAAGTTACGGCGGCATCGCTGCTTGATTTCAAATGCAATGTCATAACATCCGGAACGGTCGCTAAACGCAGTGCGATATTGGCTGTCGGCGGATTTGAGCATCAGCGGGCACGGGCGCACGACTTTCATCTATGGCTGCGAATGGCCAAGAACGGTGCAAAGATCGGCTATCAGAAAAAAGCTCTGCTCAAATATCGCGTTCATCTCGACAGCCTTTCAGGCAATGCGGTCTCGCGGGTTCAGCGTGAGATAGATGTATTTAACCGAGTTCGCGATTCGATCGAACTTGCACCGGATGAAACTGCCATTTTGGAGCGTCGTTTAGCAGGCCTAGAGGCCGACCTACAGGTCGAATCAGGCAAATCATATCTGCTGCAGCGGGATTTTTCCAATGCACGCAAGGCATTTGCCGAAGCCAATCGGCGTCGGCCCACGCTAAAAATGACGGCGATCAGTTTAGCGTCGATCTTTGCACCGGGTATGCTGCTCAAGCATTTTCGCAGCCGGCGTCCTGATGACGTGATGCTGGCAGGTATTCAGGCATCGAGCCGCTGACAACATTTATCGATCCGAAAAAAAATAATGAAATATGCACTCGATTGTGCGTTTTCTTGAGTGGATTTCCGCCGGTCATGCCCCGATCGGCTGGTTTGGCGGAGCCGGCGTGTCTGTGCCGAGATCATCGCTATGCCAGAAATTAGATCCACATCCAAAGATAAAAACCTCATTTATGATGTCGGGCTGCATCGCGGTCAGGATACCGACTTTTATCTGAAAAAAGGCTATCGTGTCGTTGCTTTTGAGGCCGATCCGAGCAATGCCGCATTTTGTCGGAAGCGTTTTGCAGAGGCTATCGCCGATGGCCGTCTGACATTGATCGAGGGAGCCATTACGGACAATCCCGTCGAGACCGCAACGGGTAATTTCGTCAAATTTTACCGAAATGAACATCACACCTTATGGGGCAGCACATCTGACGATTGGGCTGTCCGCAATGAGGTGATGGGAACCTCGAATGAGATCATCAAAGTTCCGGCCGTGGATTTTGCCGAGGTTATGGCAGAGTATGGCGTGCCATATTATCTCAAGGCGGACATCGTGGGATCGGAGACGATCTGCCTGCGGGCAATGCTTGATTTCGAAAATAAACCGGATTATGTGTCGATCAGGTCGGAGAAGCTTGTCTTTCGCAAATTACGCTACGAGTTCGAACTGCTTGAAAAGCTCGGTTACACACAGTTCAAAGCAGTGAAGCAGGATTTTGAGCGAATTTATGGTGAATTACCGCCGAATGGAAAGCCGCATTTTCACGAATTTGAAGAGGGAGCGTCAGGGCCATTTGGCGAAGAGTCGCCCGGCAAATGGCGAACTGCCGAGGCGACGTTAAAACACTACAAGAGCATATTTGTCAGATATTGGCTATTCGGAGACTATTCGTATCTGATCCAAACAGATCGCGGACGGCGTCTTATCTCCAATCTCGAACGCGTTACACGCCGGTCGATACCGGGATGGTACGACACACACGCAAAATCGGAGGCTGCAAATTAATGGCTTCTGAGTCTAGAGTTTCGCTGCGAGAGCAAAGTGCATGGCTGCTGGTGGCAAAGCTGATCGGCTTTGCCTTCAGTTTTGCCCTGCCGCTGCTGATCGTGCGTTCACTGACGCAGGAAGAGGTCGGCCATTATCGCGAGGCTTTTCAGGTGATCACCAACGCACTCGTCATATTGCCGCTCGGGTTTTCGATGAGTGCATATTATTATCTTGCTCGCGAAAAAGATCGGCGCAGTGCGGCAATATTAAATATCCTGCTGTTCAATTTTGTCGTTGGCGGATCGGCATGCCTTTTTTTGTATCTTTATCCGCAATCGATAGGCGGCCTGTTTCGTACTCCGGAGTTGACTGAGCTTGCGCCTAAGATAGGCATTGTCATCTGGATCTGGATATTCTCGACATTTTTGGAAACGGTCGCGATCGCTAATCAGGAAGCACGCATTGCGACTGTATTTATAATTTTAGCTCAGTTGAGCAAGACGTTATTGATGGGCGGAGCCGTACTCGCTTTTGCATCGGTCGAATCATTTATTTATGCGGCGATGGTGCAGGGTGTGATCCAGACGTTCATACTGCTCAACTATCTGCGTTCGCGTTTCCCCGGTTTTTGGCGCAAGTTCGACCTGAGCTTCTTTTGGGAGCAGATGCGATACGCACTGCCATTTGGTGTCGCGGGCATTTTGTGGATGGCGCAAAATGAGATCCATAATTACTTTGTCGGGTATAAATTCAGTTCGTCGGAATTTGCTATATATGCTTACGGCTGTTTTGAGATACCGCTGATCGCGATGCTGGCCGAGTCGGTAACATCGGTACTGATACCGAAAATGAATGAGCTTCAGCAGCGTGACGATCGCGACGAAATGATCCGTCTCACGGTACGAGCAATGCAAAAGCTCGCATTCTTTTATTTCCCGATATATGCATTTCTGCTGATAACCGCACACACGTTCATCATCACTCTTTTTACAAAGAGCTATGTAGAGAGCACGAATGTTTTTTTGGTAAATATAACGATGCTGCCCTTCAGCATACTGATCACTGATCCTATTGTCAGGTCATACAAAGAACTCGGACGATTATTCCTGCTGACGCGGGTCTTGGTGTTGATCGTGCTGGTAAGCGTTCTCTATTACGGCCTCGACCATTTTTCGATGACAGGTATGATAACGGCGGCTGTCTGTGCCGTACTCGGCGAAAAGGCAATAGCCGAGGCGATGGTAATAAGAAAGCTGGGGCTTGGGTTCAGACATCTGCCGATGCTGCAAAATGTTGCTAAGACCGCTGTGGCATCTGCCATTGCTGCCGCGGTGATGTACGTTTTTTATGTCAACGTTCATTTATATCTGCTCGATGCGGTAGAGGAATTGGTGTTACAGACCCTGGCAACAGCAAAGCCGAGTATCGTCGATTTTATTGGCGGCGGGACCGTACTGGCATTGTCAGCGATGATATTCGTTCCTATATATCTGATCGCTGCGAATTTTTTGGGGTTGATCGAAGACAACGAAAAGCGAACTGTAAAAAATGCGATCGAACGATTTATGCCATTCATGCGTTCGACGCCGGCTGACGCAAAATCGAGCTTGTAGTGACCGATCTGATATGGACCAATTGGTACAGGAGACATTCATAGATAAACTCAGGTGGAACCTGCCCTGGCTGACCCGATATCCGTTGAACCGGGTAAAGGCAATGCTGGGCACACAGCTTTTTGAGCGAAAGCGGCTGATCGTATCGGTCGCCAACCATTTTGAACCCGGTTGGGCGCCGAATGAGATCCTGGATCGCAAAACTCAAGCCGCACGTCTAAAAGAGTACGTGAAAACTGCTCGTGACATTGGCGACTCGGTTCGCGATTCGGACGGAACAAAATTTCGTCATACTAATTTTTATCCGGCTGAGCAATACGATGCCGAGCTATTGGATATGATGGCTGATATGCAGGCCGAAGGCCTCGGTGAGGTCGAGGTGCATTTGCATCATGGAGTTGCAAGGCCGGACAATGCCGATGATCTGCGTGCGATGCTGAGTGAGTTTCGCGACATACTTGCACAGCGGCATCAGTGTCTTTCGGTCGAGGCCGGAAGCGATCAGCCGCGATATGCTTTTGTGCACGGCAACCTTGCACTTGCAAATTCGTGCAATGGCAAATATTGCGGCGTCGATAATGAAATGGCGATACTGCGTGACACCGGCTGTTACGCCGATATGACGATGCCGTCTGCACCGGACAAGACTCAGGTTCCGATGATAAACAGCATTTACGAATATACCGGCGACCCGGAATGTGCAGTTCCGCATAGAAAAGGCCGTCGAGTCGGGGTTCGCGAGGGCAGGCCCCAATTGCCGCTGATGATCACCGGGCCGCTCGTATTTGAATGGATAGATCCGGCGAGAGGTTATCCGCGGCCGCGTATCGATGACGGGTCGCTGACGGCTGCACTGGGACATGATATGTCGCGGATCCGACGATGGCAGTCAGCGGGCATCACCGTTGACGGACGCAGCGACTGGGTCTTTATCAAGCTGTATTGTCACGGGTTCTTTGACGACGATCAGTCGGCATGCATCGGTGAGGATGCAAAGCGGTTTTTTGGTCAAATGGTCGAGGACGGCGAGCGAACCGGACGCTACACGACGCATTTTGTATCGGCCCGCGAAATGTACAACCTTGCGATGGCCGCGATCGACGGCAAGAGCGGCGATCCGAATGAATATCGCGATCATCTGCTTACGCCGATAATGAGAAAAGCCGCGATGAAAGTATAATGATGGACTCGGGAGCGATGACAAAGCAGTTCAAAGTTTTGCAGCGTCTGCGAGGGCGGAGCCTTGACGAGCTTCGTACTCGCGGACAGCAGGCCGTGTCCGCATATCGTGATCAGATGTCGGGCGTCCATCGTCTTCCGACCGATGATGAGTTTCGCCGCCTGCTCGATCCCCAGCCATTTGCTCTGCTGCCGCTGGATGACGCAAGTATCAAAAAATTGTTCTATCAAAATGCCGATGAACATTTCTTTCGCTCGATCTTGGGTGATGTCGCGATGTCATTCACCTCTGCGTGCGGTGATGAAGCAGGTAAGTATCTTGTTGCCAAAGCCGATGAGATCATCGAGGGCCGTTTTGACCTGTTGGGGCGAAAAGGTATCTTTGTCGGCCGAAATGTCGATTGGCATCTCGAACCGACGACAGGCATCAGATCTCCGGCAAAGCACTGGAAGGAATTTGACGAACTCGACAACAGTGAGACAGGAGACAAGAAATTTGTCTGGGAACTAAATCGGCATCAACATTTTTTTACCTTGGGAACTGCATATAAGGTCACCGGAAATGAAAAATATGCCGAGATCTTTTGCGACCATTTCGAAAGCTGGATAGCACAAAATCCGCCGGGAATTGGCGTAAATTGGATGAGCAGCCTTGAGGTCGCATTTCGTGCAATGTCATGGATATGGGCATTGAATCTGTTTCGCGACAGCTATGAGCTTTCGCTTGAACTGTTCTCTCGTGCGATGAGATCGCTATATCTGCATGGCCGTCATATAGAGAAATACCTTTCCAAATATTACAGCCCAAATACACACCTCACCGGCGAAGCACTTGCTCTTTATTACCTGGGTACACAGCTTCCGTTCTTTGACAGATCAAAGACGTGGCTTAAAAAAGGCGAGACCATATTGCTCAATGAGGTTGAGCGGCAGTTTCATCCTGACGGCGTATATTTTGAACAAAGTACGTGGTATCACAGATACTCGGTCGATATATATCTGCATTTCAAGACCCTTCGCGAACGTTCGCAGCCGAAAACAGGTGACAGTTTATCGGATCGGCTCGACGAGCGATTAGAGGCGGCATTAAATGTGATGATGCATTTCACGCGGCCCGATGGTTCGATGCCGCTGATCGGCGATGATGACGGCGGACGTATGCTGCCGATCACCAACGCTGTGCCGGACGATCATCGCGGCAGCCTCGCTGCCGGTGCGGCGATATTCAAACGCGGTGATATGAAATTTGTCGCGGGCGAAGCCATACAGGAATTATTTTGGCTGCAAGGTTATACCGAATGCGGTCGTTATAACGAACTCCAAGCAGAACGGCCGGATGTACTTTCCGCATCATTTCCTGATGGCGGTTATTATGTTATGCGTGACGGCTGGCTGACGACAGACGATCATATAATTATCGACTGCGGCGAGGTCGGAGCGTTGTCGGGAGCACATGGGCACGCTGATACTCTGGCATTTGAAATGAGCCTTGGCGGACGTCAGCTAATGGTAGATCCGGGGACATACAGCTATCACGAATCAAAAGATCTGCGTGAGCTTTTTCGCAGTTCGGGCGGGCATAATACGCTGACCATCGACGGCAGGTCATCGTCGCAAAGCGATGGCGTCTTTACATGGGCAATACGCAGCCGGGCGACAGCAAAACGCTGGATAACTGACGATCGCTTTGATTTTTTTGAGGGTAGCCAGGATGGGTTCTTACAGCAGTCTGCCGATATTATCACGCAAAACAGCGGCGACATCGGCGAACATACGCGCTCTTTCTTTTATCTGAAGGGCGGCTATATTATCATTCGCGATCTCATTGAGATGAGCGGTAAACATAACATCGAATTAAATTTTCATTATTCGAGAGAAACCGCAGTAACGGTCGATGTTGAAGGCGAATTTGCCGGCGGCAAAGATCATCGACTGTTCGTTTTTGGCGACGATGGCAGGCTTGTTCAAAAAGAAAGCTGGATCTCAAAAGTTCACGGAGCTAAGATCAACGCGCCTCTTATTCGGTTCGAGGCTGAGGGCCGCGGCACACAGGAATTCTTTACATTCATTCTTCCCGCCGATGCCGGTACGGAAAAGCCGGAGGCGGTCGAATTTCCGATGACGGGCGGACGCGCATTTTTAATAAAGTTTCGCGGCTCGACCGATCTTATTACCATCGGTGACGGCGAAACAAAATTGCGAAATGAGATCTTTGGGTCTGATTTTGAATGGAATTGGGTACGTCTCGATGCCGACAGCGGGACGCCGGCCGAGATAATTGCGATCAATGGCAGCAAATTTTCGATGTCTGCATCAAGAGTGTTCTCGTCGGCTGAGAATACAGATTTTCTGACGGCTGTAAGAGTCGGAAACCAGTTCAATCTAAAGACCGAACGCGGCAGATCGGTCGTCGCGTTCGTCACTCGATAAAACCCGCAAGAACCGCATTTGAAGACTAAGGTTTTACAATTCATCGGCAGTTTTAATCAGGGCGGGTCTGAGCGCCAAGCTGTCGCATTGTCGCGGCTGCTGAGCGGCGATGGCGAATTTGATGTCTCGATGGCTACGCTGGATCTGAGCGGCGTATTGCTTGATGCGGTAACTGAGCTGCAAATACCGCCGATCAATGAGTATCGGCTGACATCGTTCTATAACAAGAATTTTGTCGATCAGGTGCGGCGATGCGCCAAGTCTCTTAAAGCTGATGGCATCGACATTATTCATACGCATGATTTTTATACCAATGTGTTTGCGATGGTAGCGGCTACGCTTGCCGGAACAAAGGTCAAGATCGCATCTAAACGCGAGACAGGCGGTATGCGAACAAAGATGCAAGACATTGTCGAGAGCATTGCGTTCGGGCGTGCTGACGCCATTGTTGTAAATTCGTTAGCTGTTAAAGATCGTCTTGATGCTCGCGGTATCGCCGCGAGTAAGACGGAGCTTATTTACAACGGTTTGGATATCGAAAGATTTAAAGCGGTACATGCCCGAGATGTAAGAGATCGATATGATATTTTGCCGGAGGCAAGGGTGGTCACGCTTGTGGCAAATCTGCGGCATACCGTGAAGAATATTCCTATGCTGCTTCGTGCGGCGGCAAAAGTGACGATCAAATTTCCCGATACTGTATTTATCATTGCCGGCGAGGGCGAACTCGAAAGCCGATTGAGATCTCTTGCACAAGAGTTAGGCGTCGGTAAAAATATTCGTTTCATCGGCCGTGTGATGAATGTGCCCGAACTGCTTGCCGCGTCAGATATTTGTACACTGACATCGACAGCCGAAGGGTTTTCTAATTCCATCCTCGAATATATGGCTGCCGGGAAACCGGTCGCTGCGACCAATGTCGGCGGTGCAGCTGAGGCGATCATAGATGGTGAGACGGGCTTTTTGATCGAGTCTGATAATGACGAGCAGCTTGCCGCTAAATTGACCGAATTGTTAGCGAATGAAGAGATGACAGACAGATTCGGCAAAAAAGGACAGGCGATCGCGGCCGCAAAATTCTCTGAGGCCGCACAACTTGCTAAGACCAAAGATCTCTACCGACGGCAGTTAGCCGCTAAATAATAATGTCGCTTAAGATCCTACAACTCGGCCCGTATCCGCCGCCCGAGGGCGGTGTGTCGCGCAACATCGCAGCGATACGCGATAGGCTGATCGACGGCGGCGACAGGTGCAATGTGATCGCAACATCACGCAGTTCGGGGTCGGATGCGGTTGACGGCATATTTCGTCCCGGGTCGCCTTTCGAATTGATCAAGCTTCTGCGAAGGGTCGATCACGACGTTCTGCATCTGCATATCGGCGGTGAGATCTCGACGAGAGTTCTTGCATTGATGTTTGCCTGTACCGTGTTTGGCAGGCGTCGAGTGCTGACGATCCATTCAGGCAATTATCCTGAGTCAAAAGCGGGACGCAAGGCTTCGCGATATTCGATCCGCGGGATGATCCTTAGCCGGTTTGATCGCCTTATCGCGATCAACGATCAGTTCGAAAAGCTCTTTGAGCGGTATGGTATCGCAGACAACAGCGTGTGTAAGATCGTGCCTTTTGCTCCGACGCTGCCTGATCCGACAGTGGCGATACCGGCTGATATTAAGAACTTTGCTGCATCAGCCGGACCGCTGATCTTGTCTGTCGGCGGTATGGAGCAGGAATATGATCCGTTGTTTCAGATCGCCGCATTTGGCGAGGTGCTCAAACAAAAGTCCGATGCGCGGCTGATAATGGCGGGCGGAGGGTCTATGTATGATGAAGTTCGCGAGGTTGTCGATCGATGCGGTTACGGTGACAAGATCATTCTTGCCGGTAATATCGATCATGCGGTCACGCTGCATCTGATAGCTAACGCCGATGCTCTTATCAGGACTACGCTTTATGACGGTGATGCGATCTCGGTGCGAGAAGCGATATTTTTGAATACGCCGGTGATCGCTACCGATAACGGAATGCGTCCCAATGGCACGATACTTTTTCCTCAGGGCGATGTCGCGGCGTTCACTGCTGAGGTGGTTTCAGCCGTCGATAGTGCCGCCGAACGAACTCCGCCGCGATCGGCTGATCTGTCAAATATCGACAAGGTCATTGAGCTTTATCGGAGTTTATCTTAGCGGCTTGAAATACGTGATATTTGCTCCCGGGTCAGAGCCATTCGACCCTTTTCCCTTGTATTTACTCTTAGGCGACAAGCGGAGATCTTTTTCCTCGATATTAATGAACCCGACATCCGCAATACTGTCGGCAACAGGCGTATCGCCCGGCACTGCAAGGTCACCTTTCGGCAAGCGCAGATCGTTTACTATCACATTGTTTGTAAACATCTGACGCGTCGATGAGGCATTAAGGTCTATCGGGCCATGGACACCGTAATTACCGTGCCCGACGATGTTGTCGCGAAAGATAAAATTCTGCGGCATCGTGCCGTAGAATGTGACGATATTACCTTTGTTAAATACGGTGTTATGCTCGATCGTCACACCGTCACCATCCGCGATCTGTATGAAATAACCCGAACCGTCAAAATCAGGTCCGCCGAGATCCAGAAAGATGTTGTTAGAGATCGTCAGATGCTTTAGTGTCTGGCTCGGATAAGTATCATCCTTTCCCAAAATATTGATGCCCTCACCGGCTCCATTGATGATGTTGCCACTGATCTCTGCGTCCTCTATAACCGAAAAAGCTGCTTTACCATCCTGATCGCGTACGGTGATGCGAAAAGCCGAACCGTCCCAGTTGTTTTCGAGATAGTTGCCGCTAAATCTAACCTTTTTTGCATTCTTTAGTTCGAACAGCGTTTTTGTCGTAAATTTCTTTTTCCAGGCCTTCGGTTTATATAGATAGTTGCCGGTTATTTCGATGCCGGTCGGGATCAGTTCGGCATTTGCGGGGTCTGAGCCGCCGAACATAATATTCTCGGCACCGCCTTCGATATAGTTGTTGGTGATCTTTACATTACGTGTGCCTGACCATCCGCAGATGCCCTGAGCTTCTTCCTGCGGGCCGGCAAAACCCTCTATGTAGCTGTTTTTGATGACCGTGTCGGCGCTGTTAAGAGCGATGCCGCGTCGCGATACTCCGCCCGCTTTGGGGTGCAGATAACATCGGTCGATCTCAATATCGTGTGGCACATTCTCGGGACGCGTTTCGCCGCGGCCGAGTTCGACGAGGCCGTAGTTGTACATTGTGCCGGACATCGTAAATTCGATCCCGACAAAACGGTAATGATGAGCACCGTTAGCCGCTGAGACCGCAGCTCGGCCGAGCATACCGGACTGAATGACCGCCATCATCGGCTGTTGGGCAGGAGAAACGCGCTTATCCTCGGGCAATTCGGCAGCTCGTGACGAACGGATAGTGATGTAATCGGTCAACGGCTTGTTCTTAAGATTGATCTGGCCGCTGTAAACTGCACCGGCCTGGAGTTCGACGATGTCGCCGCTCGCTGCCTGATCGATGGCGGACTGCAAATTAGCGCCCGGCGGAACCTTGATGATCTTGCCGCCCGCAAACGGGATCGTTTCGAAATGTTGAGGAAAAAAGCCGAAATATCCCGTTGCACCATCATAGGCTGCTGTCGCCAGAGCGATCACTATCGCGGCGACGCCGACAACTTTGAGAATTAAGAGGCCGGCCGAGCGCTTTTTTACGATCGGTTTTGCACGGACGCTGTTCATTGCCAAAACTTCATACACGCGTGTAATAAAGGGCGAAAAGGCAGTATTCTCCATAGTGTTCGGTATGAAACAGTTAAATGTTGTCGATATTGGCGGTTGCGAACAAGATTTTCCTGTAAAAACTGTTTTATTCAGACTTTTATTTTAACGTTCAAAGTGCCGATGGCGAAGTTCGGCTTTGTTTGCGGCGATAGTAACTTTATGTGCGGCATTAACGGCATCGCATTTTCTTCAGGTTCAGGTAAGACGGTGAGCGAAACTCGGCTCGCGTCAATGCGTGATGTGCTTTATCATCGCGGGCCGGATGACGGCGGCCTTTTCATCGATGGTAATATCGGACTTGGCCATCGACGATTGAGCATTGTCGATGTTTCGCACGGTGCCCAACCGATGCGGGCAGGTGAGGCAGTAATTGTCTATAACGGCGAGATCTATAACCATAACGATCATCGCGAAGACCTCATCGCACGCGGACTGACATTTCAAACTCGAAGCGATACCGAAGCCATTCTTAATCTCTATCGTGCTCACGGACGGGATTGTGTCAAGTATTTGCGCGGTATGTTCGCATTTGCGATCTGGGACACAGGCAAACGCGAGCTTTTTATTGCCCGCGATCGTCTCGGGATAAAACCGCTGTATTACGTTCACAATGCGGATGGCGATCTTTTCTTTGGTTCAGAGATAAAAGCACTTCTCGATGCCGGAGCAGTGAAAGCCGAGATCAACTATAATGCTTTGCCCGATCAGCTTGCCAATCACGGCACCAGCGGCGACGAAACACTATACGCGGGCATCAAGCATCTGTTGCCCGGCCATACGATGGTGTGGAGGGACGGTAAACTCGATATTCGTGAATATTGGGATGTCGAATTCGAGCCTAAAGAGACGAGTTTTTCAGACGCAGAGTATGTTGAAGAATGGCGCGATCTTTTTGAAAGCTCTGTGCGGCTTCGTCTAATGGCGGATGTTCCGCTGGGAATGTTCCTGTCAGGCGGCATTGATTCGTCGGCGATCGCAGGGGCGATGTCCAGAATGGTTGACGGACGCATCAAGACATTTTCGGTTGCGTTCGATGATCGTGATGCCAATGAACTCGAATATGCACGGATCGTCGCACGAGCTTTTAATACGGATCATCACGAGATAACTATTACGCCTGAACAGTTCTTTGAGGCATTGCCTAAGCTGGTTTGGCATGAGGACGAACCGATCGGATTTATCGCATCGGTGCCGCTCTATTTTGTATCAAAGCTTGCTCAGGAACACGTCAAGGTCGTGCTTACCGGCGAAGGCTCCGACGAGATACTTGCCGGTTACGGCCGTTACGAAAAAGCGATCAAATTATTATCTTACGGCGAAAGATACGAGAGTGTTACGCCGTCATTCCTGCGCAGTGCGGTTCGCGGCGGAGTCGCGACGCTGCCCGCAGCTATCGGACGCAAATTAGACCGCACATTCCTGACGCGTGAGTCAGATATCGAGAACCTTTTCTTTGATAATTTCGGCGTATTTCCAAAGGCGATGCAGGTAGAGATGTTCACGCCGGAGACGCGGTCACGCATCGCGGATGCCGATCCGTATGTATTGCAGAGGAGTCTGTTGGCAAAGACAGATGCTGTCGATGTGCTGGATAAATTGCTCTACGCCGACACAAAAACATATCTGCACGAGCTGTTAATGAAACAGGATCAAATGTCGATGGCAGCGTCGATCGAGAGCCGTGTTCCGTTTTTAGATCATAAGCTGGTCGAATTTTCGGCACGTATGCCGCGTGAGATGAAGCTGCGCGGCGGCATAACGAAATGGATACTGCGTGAGGCGATGAAAGGTATTTTACCTCGCGAGATACTTGAGCGTCCAAAGATGGGATTCCCCGTGCCGATAGGCAACTGGTTTCGCGGAAGTTTCAAACATATTGTGGATGAGTATGTTCTGGGCGAGCGGGCAATGTCTCGCGGGCTTTTTGCACCGGAATTTGTACGGTCACTCGTCGCCCGTCACAATGCGGGCGAAAACCATAACGAACGCCTGTGGACATTGCTCAATTTTGAGATATGGCAGCGAACATTTATCGATGGCGAAGGTGAATAGAGCAGCGTACAGGGTCTATCATTCGATGCCGGACACACGCACTGTCGCGGCGTGGAGTGACCTATGCCTAAATTCACCGTTCGCAACGGCTTATGTCACGCCGTCGTATTTTTCCGATCCGTATGCAGGCAATGGACGATTTGCCGTACTTGCCGAGCAAGATGGTGAATTTACCGCTGCGGTTACGGGCGTTGTACAGAATGGGCGACTGACGGCCGGACTGTTTTCGCGGCCGCAAATGATCTTTCGATCCGGAATTGATCGAAAGGCGGCATTCGCTGCTTTGTCTGAAGGCATGATCGACGCTTGCGGAGATGACGGGACACTGATCGAGGCATTCTCATTCGAGGCTTTGGATGAAAAGGATGCCGATAATATGAAGGTTCGGGGCGGCACCGATGATGAATCGGTCGTAATGCTCGATCTGTCGGCCGGAGCGGAAAAGCTGTTCTCAGGCTTTTCGCAGACGCGGCGCAGTGAGATCCGCAAAGCCGAGCGGTCCGGAAAGCTCGAGGTCAGAGAACTCGAAACAGAGACAGAGTTACAAGAACTCTATGCGATCTATTGCGAGTGGAATCTACGCAAGGGCATCGAGCCTGCGGGTTTGGAACTGATGAAAATGGCCGCTGCACAGAATGATTGTCGGCGCATCATTATCGCTAAACTCGACGGACATACGATCGCAGGCAGTTTCTACCGCTTTGCTCGCGGCGGTGTGGTCGAATATGCGTCAAATTATTCGACGCTCGAACATCAGAAACTGCGTCCGAATGACCTGATCGGCTGGCACGCGATCAAATGGGCGTGTGATAACGGATATTCGCATTTCAGCATGGGCGGTTCACATCTATTCCTGAGACGTTTCGGCGGCGAGATCGTCAGAACTTATCGCTATCGCCGTGATATCAGCCGTTTTCGCGTGCATGAGATCCGCGAGAGTGCACGAGCTTTGTCAGCCGCAGCGTATGGGCGGATGCCTGCTTTCGTCAAAGATCGAATGAAAAAGGTGCTTGCAAAATAAATGATGGATCTGATGGTTGAAACCAAAAAACGCTCGACGCAGACGGATGAACCGCTGCGAGGCCGAGACATACTTTGCTTTAGCCACGACTGGACAGGTGACCCGCTGTCAAAGACGCATCTGATGCGTGTGCTGGCAAAGAATAACCGCATTCTATGGGTTAACGCTATCGCCAACCGTATGCCGACGGCTTCGTCAAAGGATATGTCGCGGCTCGTTAAAAAACTAAGGTCTTTTGCCGAACCTATCCGTGAGGTCGGGGACAATATCTTTGTGCTGAATCCGCTTGCCATTCCGGCTTATGGCAGCAAGGCGATAGTCGCGATCAATCAGACATTTTTGATCAGACAGATCAAGTCGGCGATGCGTAAGCTGCGATTTGATAATGTCGTAAATATGGTCTTTAATCCGGCGGCCGGTATGATCGCGGGAAAACTCGGCGAGAGCGAGGTCATATATTATTGTGTCGATGAATATACGGCTTTCACCGGTTCAGCTGCTCTGAAAGAGATCGAAGAGGATCTGTTCAGGCGTAGTGATCTGGTCGTCGTTTCGGCTGAAAAACTGTATGAGTCAAAGAAACAGTTCAATCCGCAGACGCATATCATTCGCCACGGTACTGATTGGCGGCACTTTAGAAAGGCGATCGATGACGTACCGGCAAAGCCCGCAGATATTGCCTCAATGCCGGGACCGATCATCGGCTTTCACGGATTACTGGCGGATTGGGTCGATTACGAATTGATCAAAAAGGTCGCCGAGAGATTTGCGGACGGCTCGGTCGTGCTGATCGGAAAGATCGCCGTCGATGCCGAACAAAAAGTGAAGATACTTGAGGGCGTCAAGAACGTGCATTTTCTTGGACGTAAACCTTATGCTGAGCTGCCGTCATATTGTGCTGCATTTGACGTTGCGTTGAACCCTTTCGTGATCAACGATCTGACACTTGCGGCAAATCCGTTAAAGGTTCGCGAATATCTCGCGGCAGGACTGCCGGTCGTATCGACTGATATTCCTGAGGTGCGTGTGCTCGCTGATTGCCTTGTCGGAGCTGATCACCAGGATTTTATCGCAAAGGTCGAACAAGCTCTTTCGGATCCAAAACCGCGAACAGAAGTAAGCGATGCGATCCGTCACGAAAGCTGGGAAGCAAAGATCGAGGAGTTAAAAGAACTGATCGCCAACACCCGTAAGCAAGCGGCAGGCAAAAGATAGATCGAGGATCCTGCCCGCGGATCGTGTTCGGGCTATTTAAAGATAATGAGTGCCACAATGACTGGGAATTTAGATGTTGCAAAGCAGCATGGTGTCGAGGTAGCCAAAGGCGAACGCTTTGAGTTTGGCAAGAATTGGAGTGCGTTCCTTTCTGTCCTCGACGATGAACGGATCGAGCGTGCCGAGCGGTCGCTAAAGGAAATGCTGGAGGTTGAGACACTTGAGGGCAAGACATTTCTCGATATCGGTTCGGGAAGCGGCCTATTCTCACTTGCAGCGAGACGTTTGGGTGCGAAGGTGCATTCCTTCGATTTCGACAGTAATTCATTCTCGTGTACAAGGGAATTGAAACGACGTTATTTTAATGATGACGCGAAATGGGTGGTCGAACAGGGATCGGCGCTCGACACGGCGTATGTAGCGGGTTTGGGTAAATTTGACATTGTTTACTCATGGGGCGTGCTGCATCATACGGGCGAAATGTGGAAAGCATTGGAAAATGCCGTTATCCCGACAACTGAGGGCGGCAAGCTCTTTGTCGCGATCTATAACGATACCGGCAGCCAGGCGAGCCGCTGGCATTGGATCAAAAAAACATATTGTCAATTGCCGAGAATGCTTAAAACCCCATTTGCGGTCGCAGTTTCTGCTCCTGACGAAGCGAAAAAGATGCTCTCGTCGATCATTCGTTTCAGGCCGATGGAATATGTGCATTCATGGACGAGATATAAGAATGGACGCGGTATGAATCGCTGGTATGACATTATTGATTGGGTTGGCGGTTTTCCGTACGAGGTCGCCTCGGCGGATGAGATGTTCGATTTCTACCGAGCACGAGGGTTTGTGCTTACAAAGCTAAAAACAAAGGGCGTTGGCCTTGGATGTAATGAATTCGTGTTTGAGAAAAGGAGCATTTAAGACGTTCTCACAGGTCTTTACAATTATTTACTTTACCCACCGGATAAATAGATATAAAATCTTCGGCAGTTGAAGCAACCGGTTCGAGGGGGTCGAACATCATAGCAACGGAAGAATTTCTAAAATCCGGCATAGATCTATTGGGTACCAATATGGATATTGCTTCGTTAGCTCTCGAGAGAGAAGCAGCCTTCGGTGTCGAAGGCTCGGAAGTTGGCGTGCTGCAGGCACCGGCGATGGCTGAGGCAGCGGTCGATCCGGCGGCGGCGGACATTGATCTTTGCCGCATGGCGAGCAGCGGCAATCTTGCTGCCTTTGAGATACTTTACGAGAGATATCACCGCCGCACATACAGCCTCGCGCTTCGTATGACGGGCAGTCAGACCGAGGCTGAGGACCTGACTCAAGAAGTTTTTATTCAGCTTTTTCGTAAAGTAGGCAGTTTTCGCGGAGATTCGGCATTTTCGACCTGGCTGCACCGTATGACGGTAAATCAGGTGCTGATGCATTTTCGCCGCCGCAGCGTTAAGAACGAAAGGACGAGCGAGGATGGCGAGATGCCCGAACAATCTGTTGTCGGCTCAGCCAATCCTAATAAAATGCAGGTCGTTGACCGCATTGCTCTAAAAAATGCGATCGCTCAGCTTCCTGACGGATACAGAAATGTATTCATTCTCCATGATGTCGAGGGTTTTGAGCACGAAGAGGTCGCTCGACTAATGGGCATCTCGGTCGGCACGTCCAAATCACAGCTTCATAAGGCACGATTAAAGTTGCGGGGACTGCTCGCTCAGACCCGGGAAGTTAAAAAGGCTTAGCCGATCTAAGTTTCTCAAAGGAACACGAACATCGTAATTGATAGTTCGTGTTTTTTATGCCCGTATCTATTGGCGAAAATACTGATATTTTGCCTGTGTCAGGCAACGTTTATGCGGGTCGGTTAATCTAGTAGATGTTAGCCCATATTGGTGAGATCCTGCACAAATTTTGGCGAAATCTTTAAAATGGATTGCGACGAGTGTAAAACTTCGATAAGTGCTTTTATGGACGATGAGCTTTCGGCTGAGAAAGCCGACGCCGTCCGTATGCACATTGCCGCATGTGACCAATGTGCTGTTGTTTTCGAGGATCTCGCATCTATTTTTGATGTTTGCCGTATTGAGACGGCGGATGAGCTTGCTCCGCCAAATTCGCCCGCTCTATGGCGCCGCATAAGCAATGTTATCGAGAGCGAGACTAAGCCGGTTCCTATTGTCGAGGCCCCGCGTCGCCGTATCTGGCGATTTACCATACCTCAGCTCGCGACCGCGGTGCTGGGTATCGCTGTCATAAGTTCGCTTCTGACGGTTGTCGGACTGCGAAATTATAACCAGCCGTCCGGCGATGATGTGATGACACGGGCATCATCGACACAGACCACATTTGAGAGATTTATGGGCAGGCTCGGCCTGATCGACACACCGCGACAGGCCCGCGATCGTCGAGTCAAACAGCAACAGGCGGCTATAGATTACTGGAACAGCCGCGTTGCCATGCGTCGAGCACAATGGACGCCACGCACACGTGAGGCGTTTGACCGCAATATGCATGTGATAGACCAGTCTGTCGCGCAGTACACCGAACTGCTTGATAAGGATCCTGAGGATGATCTGTCCTCGGAGATGCTCGATTCGGTGATGACGGATAAAATGAATTTATTGAGGGATTTTTCGGACCTCTAGTTAGGAAATGTATTTCGATAACGGCCACATCCTACGCGGTCGCATAATAGCGAAAACTACGATTCTAGCGACCTTTCTAGCAAGCGTAGTTTTTTTGTTTATTGGGGCAGACGCGGCACTCGGACAAAAGAAATTTTCGCGGACATATCCGGCGACGAGTAACGTGCGCCTGCAATTGATGAATAAGACCGGAACCGTAACGGTCGAGGGCTGGGATCGACGCGAGGTCCAGATCGTGGCTTCGCTCGAGGCACCGGCGGCCACAATCTTACCGCAAAATCTGTCGGGCACCATCGTTGTTAACCTGGTCCGCGATAATCAGGACAGGCCGGACGTCGGGAATGTAAATTTCCTGGTCCGCGTTCCATATACTACGATGGTCGATATCGAGACCCGCATCGGCAATCTGAATGTCAGTAATGTTAACGGCGGGCTCGTCCGGGCACGCATCTCCAGCGAGGGCGATATACAGCTGACAAATATCGGTGCAAGTGCGGTTTCGGCCGAGAACGTAATGGGCGACATCTTTTTTGACGGAGACATCGTGCAGGGCGGCAACTATCGATTTGCATCTACTCGCGGATCGATCAGCCTGCGTATCCCGTTCAACGCTTCATTTCGAATGGTTGCGACCGCTCCGTCAACCCGAAACATCGCTCTCGGCGTTTTTGGCGGCGGCAATACGAGTTTTGTAGGTGACGGGCGTCGTGTCGTCGGGCGATTTGGCGACGGCAGTGCAACGCTGTCGGTCACTAATCAGCAGGGCAGCATCTCGTTCTTCCGACGCTGAAACTTCCTCTTTTTCATTCAAAAAAGTTGACGGCGGCATATCTGCGCTTTTACGATAGAGCGGTCGGTCCGACGACGATCTGATCCAATGAAAAATAAGCTTATCATTTCGGCACTTGCCCTGAATATCATTATGCTCGTGGCCGCGGCAGCTTGCGCACAGACGAGTGGTTTCGAACGCACGACGACAAGATCTGACCGTCTCGATTTTGGTGCGGGCGGATCGATCACCGTTAACGGAGCAGTAAATGGCTCAGTCGAGATAAAAGGTACAAACAAAGCAGAGATCGAGATCAACGCCGAGATCAAGCTAAAGGCCGGATCTGAGGCCGACCTTGATGCATTAGCAAATATTGCCGGTTTTATCACACAAGAGTCACTAGGCAGCACGACCATTCAAACCCTTTCACTCAGCGACAGATCTTTTGTAAAACAGCTCTCCAAAAAGATAGATAAAAAGACCTTAAAGCGGCTGGCGTTAAGTCCGTATTCGGTAGCGTATGTGATTTCGGTACCGAGATTTTGCGATCTGATCGTCAATTCGGGCAGCGGGCCGGTCAAGATATCCGGTGTTGAAGGGAATATACGTCTCAATGCTGTTGATTCGGCGGCGAATATCCAGCTGATCGGCGGCAGCCTTGCGGCAACGGTCGGTGACGGTTCGATGTCTATCACGATGCCCGATCGCAGTTGGCGCGGAGGGCCGATCGATGTATCTATGGCTAAGGGCGAATTGGCGGTACAGTTTCCCGCGAATCTAAGCGCCGAACTCGACGCTAATATTCTGCGAACCGGCACGATCGTCAATCATCTTGAAAATCTCAAACCACGCGACCGCAAGATCGCTTTTACCGATCGATCGATCGCGGCAAAGGCAGGTTCCGGCGGGGTTGCAATGAAATTGACAGTCGGTGACGGTACGCTCAAATTGCTCAAACTCGGCCAAGTAGAATAAACTCTTTAAATCTATGTCTATCAAATCTGATCTCTGGCTGAGGCAAATGGCAGATCGTTATCAAATGATCTCACCATATTTGCCCGAACTTGTCCGAGAAGTTAACGGCAACCGCATAATTTCCGCAGGCACATCGAGTTACGGTTATGATATGAGGCTTGCGGATGACGGTTTCAGGATATTTTCGTCAGTGCATGGTAAGGAGATCGATCCTAAGAAATTTGACGAAGCATATTCTCTGATCGAGCCTGAGCTGCATTTTGCAGATGACGGAGCTAGATATTATTTATTGCCGCCCCACCACTACGGACTCGGCGTCACGGTCGAGACATTTCGTATGCCGCGCAATGTCACAGGGATCGCTCTCGGCAAATCTACATATGCACGTGCGGGTCTGCTCGTAAATACGACTCCGCTTGAAGCGGGCTGGAGCGGACGTCTCGTTGTCGAGATAGCCAATCTGGCAAACTTGCCATTGCGTGTTTATGTCAATGAAGGTATCGGTCAGATACTTTTCTTTGAAGCTGATGAGATGTGTGCCGTTTCGTACGATGACCGCGGCGGCAAGTATCAGGGACAGACGGGCCTCACGTTTGCCAAGGTATAAGCGGCTAGGCGGTAATGAGTTTTGAAAAACTTCGGTTCTTCGAATAGAAAAAAGCGATCATCTGAAGATGAGGGCCTGTAAATGACAGATTTCTATGTCACTTACGGGCCCTTTTGTTTAGTGCGGTCAATTATTCGGTTAAACAGTACCGTCATCCATACCGTGATCGTAGGAGGTGGCGGACATATCGACCGAGGTGTCCATGCCGGTATCGACGTGGCCCATATCGTAGCTAGTATCTACGTGTCCGGCATCAAATGAATGATCGTACGATCCGCCGGCATCGACGGCTGACGAAGGATCGTGTTCATACATCGTTGAGGTCGGGTCGGCATGAGCGGCGTATGTGTCTGCAGATTCGTTATATTCAATGGCGTGTCCCATACTGCTCTGCGCCGCATCGGTGTCACCGTGAGCGGCGTACCACTGAGCGTTGTCCGCAAAATAATCTGCCTGTTTATCATCATAAACAGCATTGCCAAGATTGTACGCGTCCATGTCAGATTGACCCGTATGATCAGAGCCGCCGGCCAGATAGTCAGCGTTGCCGGTAGCATAAGCTGCATTCTGTGCATCCTCTTGTGCGGCAGCATAGTTACCATCGGCAATATGGTCAGCTTGCTGCTGCTGATAGTCATGAGCAAGGTCTTGCTGATAGGCGGCATTTGCCAGATCGCCCGAATCTGATGATCCCAGCATTGACGAATCACCGGCCGCGTATGCCTCATCCTCTGCCGTTTCGCGTGCATGCGAAGCTGCGGCGTAATCTCCTTGATCTACATACGCGTCAGCCTGAGCCTGAGCATCGTGTGCCGCATCTGCGTGAGCCTGATGGTCTGCGGTCGCGGCCGCATCATCGGTCGAACTTGTCGCCGCGGTTTGATCGTCGCTTGAGACCGCATAGGGCGATTCGCCTGCATCATACAGCGGAGCGGCGGCATGATCGTCAACGGCAGGTGCGGCGGCGTAAACACTATCACCTTCGGTGACGTCCGTCGGCTGTGAAGCGGCTTGATCATCAAAGCCGACGTATCCGCCGTCATCATCAGTATCATTAGATGTCGTGTCATGTCCGGTTGTGTCGGCATCAGTATCGGCGTCAGCTAAGGCGACCTCTTCGTAATTTCCATCGCCATGCTCATCTACGAGAGCTGTGTCAAACTCGCCATCTCCGTCTGTGTCGAGAGCGATGGCGTCAAGGTGTCCGTCGCCGTCGGTATCCATGGCGATCTCATCAAGTTTGCCGTCACCGTCACTGTCAACGGCAATCGCGTCGATGTGTCCGTCATTATCCGTATCGCTGACGACCGCATCAGATCTGCCGTCGCCGTCGATGTCGGCAAATGTAACGTTGCCGTCACCGCCGTCAAACAAAGCATCTACGATCTCGTCGTTGAGCGTCTCGTCGGCAGGTGCAGCGGAAACCTCAAACCCTTGGTCATCGTGAGCGGGGTTCGTAACATCATTCTCATTCGGCATAATCTTGATTCTCCTCTCTTATATGTTGAGTTACAGCGTTTATCGCAGCAGCTTTTTGTTTCTTTGTAATGACGGTTATCTTGCCGCATTTTGCATTGGGGCATTTGACCGAAAGTTTGAGTTTGCCGTCCATTGCGGTCCGTGAGATACGCATCGCGACACCGCAAGCCGAGCATTTTACCCTGATCGGGTCAGCAGGTTTATCCGTCGGTAACGTTTGTGCAGCCGCCGCTGAAGGCTTAGATCCGACAATATCCGCATTTTGATCTTGCTTGGGCGACGGCGGAGTTTGCGGCGATATTTGCGAAAGAAGATCTTTGATGCGTTCAACGGTCGTCAAGAACTCAGGACTCTTTGCATACTGAGTAAGCAGCTTCAGACGCGGCCTGAGATAAGGCGTCGAGCTTGTCGTTAGTTCTGACAGCCTGAGCATTTGGCTGTCATCTTCCATTTCCTGCTGCAGCCATTCGCCGATATTTATCTGTCGGAACATTAGCGATGACCGCAGCGAAAGCGTGAGCAAAGTGCGTCGAGCGATATGTTCGCTGCCGATAGCGATCAGCCCGGCACGGTCAGCGGTGATCTCGGCCTGACGTGCCCAAGCAAGCAGAGGCATTTCGACGGCACCGGTGACAAGGGCGGTCGGACTTAGCAGCGCATTAAAAATGCCGCCAGACATAAAGCCTTTAGTGTGCGTTTGTTCACCGAGAAAGAATCTGATCACTGTCTTCCAAAGTGCGTGGCCGGCTTTGCAGTGTCCCATCTCGCGTGCCAGGAGATAGAGGAGATCGACGCCCTGAAAATTGCCCGCAACGGCAGAACCTATCACGATGAACGAGTCCTTGTCGGACCCGAATGTCAAACATTCCCACGGGCGGTCGCCTGAGAGATATATGTCAGGCAAATGAGACATTCCGAGCAGCCGTGCGGCTCTGACCGCTTGGGCAAATATCTGCGGCAATTGTTTTTCGCCGAGAGCAATGCCGTTAAATGATACCTCGACCCAGCGGCGGCCAACCTTTTCCGAAACGCTCTTTGCGGCGGCATTAAGTGGTTTAATAGCTTTGAGAGCGGCCATTGCTTTTGCATCGGCTGCCCATGCAAAGGTGGAATTATCTATCGCATATCCCGGAACGAGCGGCCTCAACCAGCGACATTCTTTACAAAAAACTGCCGAATCTGCAAGTCCTTGGCCATTGCCTCCGCAGGTGGTGCAAAGCGGTTTTGATATCAGTTGCTGCTGTTGATAGTACTGCTGATATTGCTGTTGTTGATATTGATACTGCTGTTGCTGCCACTGTTGCTGTGCATCGGCGTTAGGTGGCTGTGTGTGTTGTGCGTTTGGCTGCCCGTCGGGCGGACGTGATGTTTGAGGCGACGCTACGGCCACCACAGCGACTCCGCAATAGATGCAGAATTTAGTGCCGCCCGCAGGCTGAGGATGCCCATTCGAGCAAATGGTGTTGGGTGTCATTTCTGCCATTTTTTAATAACCGCCGGTCATTCCGCCTAACATTCCTAAAGCCATAAAGATCACATATCCGACAATGTGAATAACCGTGGCCGCGATGCCGCCCCACAGGCCTATCGATGCCATTGTCTTTCCTTTTGCGGGAGCCTTGCCTTCTTTGATCGCGGTTAGTTCGAGCCAGCCGAGGATCGCTGCGGGAATGCCAAGCAGCGGGCCGCAGCAAAGGAATGCGCCGATCGCAAGGATCATTGCGATCATCGGTTTTTGCGATTCCGGAGGTGCTGTCATATATCCCTGACCGCCGCCGGCCTGAAATGGCGGAGGCGCCTGTGGAGTATTATTCAGCGGGGCCGCGCAATTATGGCAAAATGCGGCTTCCGACGGGTTTGAAAGCCCGCATTTCGGACAAGTCTTATTCATTGTCATAAATTTTCACAATGTTATGTCCACTTGCACATTCGAGTCAACCTCAACAGTGAAATGCAGCTATTATATAAGGCGAGAAATTCGTCATATTTCGGTCAATATTTTTTTGGCGCTGTTAGAATAAACGAATATCAATATCTTTCAGCGTTATTTTGTAAAGAAGTATGTATTTGGCAAATTTTATCGGCGGTGACCTGGTTAAGCCTGTTTCAGACCTATATCTGGACAATTATGATCCATCGACAGGAGCGGTTTACTCGTATATTCCTGACTCGGACGAACGTGATGTCAACGCCGCTGTTACAGCGGCCAAAGCTGCGTTTCCGGCATGGTCGCAGACGTCCGTTGAGGAAAGGTATGACATCCTTGTCCGTCTTGCCGATCTGATCAGGAGCGATCTCGAGAGCCTTGCTTTGGCTGAGTCGATAGATAATGGCAAACCCGTTTCGCTGGCTCGTGCAGTGGATATACCGCGTGCTGTCGCAAATTTTAAGTTCTACGCGACGGGAGCTATGCATCTTGCGAACGAGTCACACGAAACGCTCGGTGCTCAGAGTGCGATCAATTACACGCTGCGCCAGCCGGTTGGTGTCGTCGGATGTATCTCGCCATGGAATCTGCCGCTTTATCTTTTTACATGGAAAGTAGCGCCCGCGATTGCTGCGGGATGCACGGTCGTCGCCAAACCGTCTGAGGTCACGCCGATGACCTCATATCTGCTTTCAAAACTTTGTATCGAAGCCGGATTGCCGCCCGGCGTGCTTAATATAGTTCATGGCCTTGGCCCTAAGGTCGGTTCGGCGATCGTTTCGCATACGGATATAAAGGCGATCTCATTCACCGGCGGCACAAAGACCGGCGAAGAGATCGCACGCGTCGCGGGGCCGATGTTCAAAAAACTCTCACTCGAACTCGGCGGCAAAAATCCGAATATCATTTTTGCGGATTGCAATTACGAAGAGATGCTCGCGACAACCGTTCGCTCATCATTTGCGAATCAGGGCGAGATCTGTTTGTGCGGCTCGCGTATATTCGTCGAACGGCCTTTGTATGAGAAGTTTCGACGCGATCTTGTCGAGCGCGTGAAAGCCTTAAAGGTCGGCGATCCGCTCGACGCCAAAACCGATGTCGGGGCTATCGTCTCAAAGCAGCATTTCGAGAAAATACTGTCGTATATCGAACTCGCAAAAACCGAAGGCGGAGACATTCTGTGCGGCGGTGAGATATTTACCGCAGAGACGAAGAGACGCGAAGAAAATGAGACAGAAGCAACTCATAACTCTAAGGGCTGGTTCATCGAGCCGACCGTGATCGAAGGCTTGCCGTTCGATTGCCGGACGAATCAGGAAGAGATCTTTGGCCCGGTCGTGACGATCATGCCTTTTGATACAGAGGACGAGGTTCTGGCGTGCGCCAACAGTGTTCGTTATGGCCTGTCTGCTACCGTCTGGACCGAAAACCTCTCGCGTGCTCACCGTATGGCCGCAAAGATCGAGTCAGGTATCGTCTGGATCAACTGCTGGCTCCTGCGAGATCTGAGAACACCTTTCGGCGGAGTAAAAGACTCAGGCATCGGCCGCGAAGGCGGATCCGAAGCACTTAAATTCTTCATGGAAGAGAAGAATGTTTGTATAAAGATGTAAAACTTTAAGTTATCTGAAAAACATTCTCCTGACCAGATCGCTCGCGATTGCCATATCAAATATGACAAGAAAATCGATCGTGCCGAAAAAGCGGTCGAGAGCGGGCGGACTGCAGACCTTAGCACCAAAGCGTAGGTATGCTGAAAACAATTTTGGCAGTCTATAACCATTGGTAAGAGCGATCGTATCGTTTATGCGACATTCGTAACCGGAACGTGGCGGAGCCCAAAATTCCGGATGTATGCCGCCCATGTCTTCGAGTGCGACGAATGATCGAATGCCGTCTGCAGGGTCTTGACTCGTCAGTGAACAGCACCCGAACAGATAACGTTTGCCGTGTGTGGTCAGGCTGTGTAATAGGCCTTTCCACAAAAGATACAATACCTTTGTATTACGGTGATCCTTGGCAATGCAGGCGCGGCCGATCTCTATGCCGGACGTTAGCACGTCGAGCGGTAAAGCCGCCATTTCAAACTCAGAAGAACAATAAAGATGGTCGGTAGTGCCGGCGGCATCAAGTGTTTGCAGGCGATATGTCCCGATTATCTCGTTTTTGCGGTCGTCGATCGCGATCAGATGATCACAGCGTGCATCATGCTCATCTTCGTCTCGGCCGGTAATATATGATGATTCAATGCCTTCGCCTAATTCGAGATTAAAGATATTGAATCTGAGTTTTAATGCATCGTCTATCTCGGCGTCGGTTGCAGCAAAGCGAACTGTATAGTTGCCTTCTGAAAAGCTGAATGATTCGGCCGAGCGGGATCTTTTATTAAGTAAAGCAGATGTTTGCATTGGAAATTTCTCCCAACAGCAAATTTAACGATCGGCAATGAATCGCATCGCGAGATCGGCGTAAACTTTACATGGATTTAAATTTAGAGATAAAAGTTAATGGTGATTTAATTTATCAGCTATTTACTGAATCTGAAATCAAAGCTGCAACATCGTAGGAGCCACGACAGATGGCGACAATTTTTTAGGACGGGACTATAATTATCAACATGAAATATTTACTGACCACATTGCTCATATGCTCATTTGCTCTCACAGCTTTTTCACAAACCAAGCCGCCGACCGAGTCGGCAATGGATCGTTTTCTGCGGTATGTAAAGATCGATACTCAATCGGCTGAGGATCAGAATACGGTTCCATCGACCAAGAAACAGTTCGATCTCGCACGGCTCTTGGAAAAGGAATTGAATGCTCTAGGCGTGCAAAATGTGCGTGTCAGTGAGTTTGGCATCGTTTATGGGTTCGTGCCCGGCAACCTTGCCGACAACAGCACCGTGCCGACGATCGGCTTCATTGCCCACATGGACACATCACCGCAGGTGTCGGGTGAGAATGTTAAGGTGAACATAGTTAAAAATTATCAGGGCGGCGATATCATTTTGCCGGCTGATAAAACTCAGGTAATAACGGCGGCACAAAATCCCGACCTTAAAAATCTTATCGGCGACGACATCATTACCGCTGACGGCACGACGCTGCTCGGGTCTGATGACAAATCAGGCTGCGCCGAAGTGATGACGATGATCGACATTCTCAAACAGAATCCGCAGATCAAGCATGGCAACATTGCGATCGCTTTTACGCCTGACGAAGAGGTCGGCGGCGGCATAGAGAAATTTGAGATAGAGAAATGGGGAGCGAAATTCGCATATACGGTCGATGGTGAGCAACTTGGCGATATCTCTGATGAGACATGGTCCGCACGCACTGCAACGGTCGTGTTTCACGGTAAATCAACGCATCCGGGAACGGCAAAAGGTATTTTGATAAATTCGATGTACGCCGCCGGCGATTTCCTCTCGCGTTTCCCGACAGAGGTTAAAGATCGTCCCGAAACTACCGAAGGCCGCACCGGATTTATTCATCCGTACAGCTCGACGATGACAGAGGAAACCTCGACGGTCAAGATACTTTTGCGAAACTTTGACATAAACGGTCTTAAAGGCCAAGAGGACCTTGTCAAAAAGGTTGTCGCTGAGACTCAGGCGAAATATCCTGACGTCAAGATCGATTACTCAAGCGCACTCGGCTATCTCAATATGAAGGAAGTTTTGAAAAATTATCCGCAGTTGACCGAGTACGCCATAGAGGCGTCAAAGCGTGCGGGTGTAACGGCGGAGCTTAGGCCGATACGCGGCGGCACGGACGGATCGAATCTGACCGCCCGCGGATTGCCAACGCCGAATCTTTACACCGGCGGACATAATTTTCACGGCAAGCTCGAATTCAATTCACGCAAAGGACTCGAACGATCGACCGATATGCTTGTGAATCTGGTTCAGATCTGGGCCGAGAAGAAATAACCTGATCGCATAGATCAACGCCGGTCTTGCCGGAACTGCCAACTTGCTAGTAGCGGCACTGACAAGACCGGTCATCTCAATCCTTATAGAGATCAGGGAATTTCTTTTTTAAGGCAGCGACCTTTGGGGCATCATTGATGACTATATATGGATCATCTGGATGATGTTTCATATAATCCTGATGGTACGATTCAGCCTCATAGAACGCCTTTAGCGGTGCGACCTCAGTTGCGATCGGACGACGGTACGCCTTTGACCTATTAAGAGCGTCGATAAAAGACTCGGCTGTTCTCTGCTGATCTTTGTCAGCAAAAAAGATCACCGACCTATATTGTGTGCCGTGATCCGGGCCTTGAAAATTAAGCGAGGTCGGATCATGGGCGACCGTGAAAAAGACATATAACAGCTGCTGATACGTCACTTGTGCCGGGTCGAATGTAACCTCTACCGATTCGGCGTGTCCGGTGTTTCCTTCGCTGACAGATTCATAATCGGCAGTGTCCTTTTCGCCTCCGGAATAGCCTGATCTAACATTGATGACACCTTTAACGTGTTCAAAAACCGCTTCGATGCCCCAAAAACAGCCTCCCGCAAATACAGCGGTCTGTTCGCTTTTTATCGGAGCATCTTTTGCCTGCGGAGCCGGTGTTGCGACCGGTATTGCCGGCAGTTCATCGCTCACAGTCGAGATCGCAGGACTACAGGCTGCTAAAATTCCGAATATAGTAAAAGCTGCCACGCTGAGTAAAATATTGCTCATAACTGACGATGGTTTCAAATATATATATGTATCAAATGCGCATATTCTATAATGTTCATACGCATTGATATACATTCAGATGCTTTTGAGTTAGATCTCGTCTAGATAAATTATGAATTCGTCAGCTCTATCACAAGAGGCCTTCGAGTCGGATCGTGCGCCCGAACCGGTTGGCCTTTACCCTCACGCGAGGCGTGTGGGCGATCTTTTGTTCCTCTCGGGCGTTGGCCCGCGTTCGCGAGGCAGTAAGCAGATACCGGGTGTCGAACTTGACGAAACCGGCGGGATCGTTTCGTATGATATCGAAGCGCAATGCCGCTCGGTCTTTCAGAATGTTCGATACATTCTTGAAGATGCCGGTTCGTCGTGGGAAAACATCGTGGACGTGACCGTTTTTCTTACCAATATGAAAGACGATTTTGCGGCATATAATCGACTTTATGCGGAGTATTTTGCTGATAACAAACCCTGCCGCACAACGGTCGAGATCAACTGTCTGCCCACGCCGATCGCCATCGAACTCAAAGTTATTGCAGCAATAAAAGAAAAATAAAATAGAATGCGAGACTAACTTGTCGAATGGTAAAACCAGATAGTTTTTCAAACAAAATTATCTATATAAAGTCTAAAATGGGGATAGCTCATCATGATCTTAGAAAGCTGATACCCCGCAAAAAGGATAAATATGACACAAACAAAAGGATATGCGGTTAATGGGCCGCAGGATGCATTTCACGAATTTACATTTGAGCGCCGTGATGTCGGAGCTAACGACATTTTGATCGACATAGTATATGCGGGTATATGTCACTCGGACATTCATCAGGCTCGTGCTGAGTGGGAACCGGTCGTGCCGTCGATCTATCCGATGGTGCCGGGACACGAGATCGTCGGCCGAGTGTCGCAGGTCGGCGATGCGGTGACAAAGTTCAAGGTTGGCGACCTGGCTGGCGTCGGATGTTTTGTGGATTCGTGCCGAGAGTGCGAACCTTGTAAGGCAGGAACCGAACAATTTTGTGTTCGAGGAATGGCCGCGACATACAACGGAACCGAGATGGACCGAAAGACACCGACTTACGGCGGTTACTCCAATAGGATCGTCGTCGATGAAAAATACGGACTTAAGGTCAAAGAGGGACAAGACCTCAAGGGTGTCGCTCCGCTGCTGTGTGCCGGAATTACGACATATTCGCCGCTGCGGCGTTGGAATGTCGGGCCGGGAATGAAGGTTGCCGTTGCCGGACTCGGCGGGCTTGGCCACATGGGCGTTAAACTTGCCGCCGCGATGGGCGCCGATGTTACGGTACTCAGCACGTCGCCATCAAAGGAGGCAGATGCAAAGGCCCTCGGGGCAACCGACTTTATCAATGTAAAAGATGCCGATGCGGTCAAGGCCGCGGCAGGCAGGTTTGACGTTCTCTTGGACACGATCTCGGCAATACACAGCTACGATCTTTATCTCTCGATGGTCAAACTTAAAGGTGCGATGGTCATAGTCGGAGTCCCGACCGAGGCTATACCGGTCGGAGCTTTTTCTCTGATCGGCGGTAATAAGATACTTTCCGGATCGAGCATCGGCGGCATTCCCGAAACTCAGGAAATGCTGGATTTTTGTGCCGAAAAAGGCGTTACATCAGATGTTGAGGTCATATCACCGGATCAATTGGCTGAGGCCTATGAGCGGACCATCAGATCTGATGTCAGATACCGATTCGTCATCGATATTGCCAACGCTAATATGTAAAAGGAGGTCATCGGCAATAAAAAATGCATCGAGCCTATTATCCTCAATGGCTGGTAGATATCGCTGCGTAGAGTTCATTTATCGTTTCAGAATAAGTGAATGTTGAGATCAAGATGAAGGGCGATCCGATCGCTGCGGCTGCGGTGCTCATTGACATCGGATCGGCCTTCAGCTTAACGAAGATCAATGACGCGTTATATTGCATTACTTCGCGGAGTAAATGTCGGCGGCAGATCGATGCTGAAGATGTCCGAACTCAAGGCCGCATTTGAAGATGCCGGTTTTGAGAATGTCGTGACATATATCAATAGCGGCAATATTGCGTTTGACACTCATACTGTCGGTGAAGCCTCGATCGCGAACAGGATCGAAAAACTTATCGAAGATCGTTTTGGCAAAACTGTGCCGACGATGGTTCGCAAACGGTCCGCAATCAAAAAGATACTTGCATCTGATCCATTCGCGGGAAAATACGAAACGCATAAGCAGATGCACGTACTATTCATGAACGGCAAAATGCCGGAAGATAAGCAAACGATACTTCTTGCCGAAGCAACAGATCGCGAGATGTTCGCGATCGACGGCACCGAGATCTATGCTCTTTTATTGGATGGCGTCGCTGACAGCCTGCTCGGAAAGTCGTTCATCGAAAAGAAGTTAAAGCTCAATGTTACCGGCCGCAACTGGCGAACTGTCGAAAAATTAGCCCAACTCTGACCTGACATTTTCCTTATCTATACTTGGCCCGATCCATTTATGCCGATCTCATATTTAGGCGGACATTCCGATCAGGATCGGACGGCTTGGCGCGCAGTCCGATGCGAATGGAGCTATTTGAATGTTCAAAAGATACTCGCCGTCAGAAACATTATCAGGAACATAGATCAGTTCGGTGATCGTCGAGTTGATCCGCGTATCGCGGCTGACAGAGCGGCTGCCCGATGCGATGTTCCAAAAAAGACGGTGATTCTCGAGTTTGCCGCCATCGTCCATACGATCTATTGACGGCAGATCGACCAGCAAATGCCTCACACCCGCATCGATGATCGACCGCATCGCGTCTGCCGTAAGATATGGTGTGATCGAGGCATCGTCATAAACACGATCTAATTTCGAAAGGTCATTTGGTATTGTTCGTATCACCAATGCCTCAAATTTAAGGCCATTGCCTGCATGAGAACTTAGGTTTTTTTCTATCTCACTGCGTTCGATAACAAGATCGCCGTTAGCTGCGTTTGCGGGCCGAACAGAAATGCACAACGCCGTGATCAGTATGTCAGTAAGACGGTCTCGTATCGAGATGCGTTCGTCTGTGATGTGTCCGACACACTCGGTGTGCGTGCCGCTGCAATGCGGTGTAAATGTGTAAGTCTCAAAATTAACGCTCGCCCCGAGCCGCGTATCTCCGAGTGCGTGTGCCGACGCCTTTTCTGCGCCGAATGCATTTGGCTGAGGGCCGTTAAATCTCAGCGGGATCGAGATGTCATGTAGCTGATTGCCATCAGCACGTACCATATCCAGTAAGGTCTGCATCGTTTTAAATTCTAACCGCTTGCACGCCGCGAGACCATACGTTTGATATAATTCTCACATAAAGCGATTTTTTTATTCTGTCAGTATAGTGCTGACAGCCTGTAGAAATTGGAGAATAAGCAATGGAACAACGGATCGATTATACAAAACAGGGCAATGGAGTTTCGGCCGCACTTTTTGGGATGACAAAGACCTTGTCGAGATCGAGCATCGAGATGAAACTGCAGCATTTGGTCGAACTTAGGGTGTCACAGATCAATCATTGTGCATTTTGCATTGATATGCACTCAAAAGATCTGCGGCATGAGGGTGAGACCGAACAGCGGTTATATATGCTCAATGCATGGCGCGAGTCTGACCTATACACTTCGCGTGAAAGAGCCGCCTTTGCGTGGGCCGAGGCGGTGACCTGTCTTTCGGACGGCTGGGTCAGCGATGATGTCTATGACGAAGTGAAAAAGGAATTTTCTGATGACGAGCTGGTCGATCTGACCTTTGTCGTGACGGCAATCAATACCTGGAATCGCTTTAACGTCGCATTTCGAATGCCATCCGGCACATATCAGCCGGGACAATATGCGTCATTCAACGCCTGAGATAAATGAGCACATCGGCGGCACATGGTCATGGTTCCTGTAACTAACGATCACTGTTTGCCGCAGCGGCCATTATATATCACGTATATATCGCGGCCGTCTTATTTGATCATCAACAGCAGTCCTTTATTTTTTGCTATCGGTATCTCATCGCCGGGATGATAAATGGCTGCTGATTGAAATTTATCTACGTCAGGAGCGGTGATCGTCGCATTTGCCGGGTCGATTCCCAGAGATCGCCAGTCGATATTTAATTTGACACTCACATCGGTCTCGGCCCAACTCGCTATCGAAACGAGAGCAGTGCCTTTCTTTTTATAGACCGTTGCGAGCACGTTTTTATTACTTGTTTTGACGGGACATCTCGGCGACCAGTAGCCGATCATCTCTGTGCCCTGCATTCCAAATTGATCCCAGACCTTCCAGATAGGCCTCGGGTCGGCATTGTCAGACCAAGGCATTCTGTTGGTCATACCATAGACCATACCGCGCCACGGGTTACCGCCTTTTTCGAGCATTTCACCCATCAAGCCGAAAGGAATGCCCGAAACCTCGGTCAGGAAAAAATCCGGAGAGTTATTCTCATAGTCGAAATATTCGCCGAACCAGAGGCGGTTCAAATATGGAAAATGCTCCATATACAGCATCGCCGAATTATTAAAACCGTCATTTTTATTGAATTGATTTGCCGAATGAAGGTCGATGATGCCGGGATGGCCGTCGCGGGTAAGTACGCGTTTTATTCGTTTCATTGTAACGCGGTCAAATGCGACGTCATCGAGATAGATACCGTCGATGCCGACATTTTGCGTGAGCCAATTCATACCCTCGACATAATAATTATGCCAGCGGCTCATACCGCTGTTGATGATCGCCGCATCTTTGAGTTCGGGGACGAACCACGCCGCGATATAGTCATCACCGAGATGTTCCTGCAGCCACGGATAACCACCGCCTTTGCCGCCGGAAAATATCTCATGACCGAGGCTGCGAAGGGCAGGTAACTCGTAAGCGTGGTTAGAGAGTTCGCGAACGGTGTTATAGATCTTTACCTTCAACCCTTTGGCATGGGCTTCGTCAATGTATGCTTTCATCTTTGCATGTGCGATGAAAGGATAATTGATATACGGATTGATCTCGGTCGCGTGGTGAATGTTGACGACGGTCGCGCCTGTCTTATTGATCTCATCGACAGGCGAATATTTATGGTAAAAGCGGTTCGCCCACTGCCGGTCAGTATCGATCGCGTGAAATGGCGTTATTAGCAGAGTGAAATTGTAATATTGCACCTCACCCTTTTTCATTACACGCGGGCCGCTGTAGGCGGTAACGTCACGCTTTGATCCGTCACCGGCCGTTGATATGCCGATGCCGCCCTGTCCGCTATTACCCCAGGATGTTGGCAGCAAAAGCGGTTTTTGAAGATAGAAGTTAGTATTCAGCGGTCGCGAATATTTCTCGTCACGAAGAGAGAACTGCATACCGGCATTAACACCGCCAAGCCAGGCGCCATCCTGATTTCGAGTTGTGACATCCCATCTCCATTTAAGTTCATCCGGAGTTTTGCGGCCCTTTTCACCGAGGCCCATCATGTACTCGGACGAGCCGCGAACAAAAGGGATATTTAATCGCGTATCGGCCAGATCTACGTCATCGAGGGCCATTACCTTGATCGTGTAGGAGACAAAGCCGTCAAATTCGAGAGTGCCTTCGACATCGGTCCGCAGTTTGATCTTGCCTGCGGCGTCGGGAAATGTATTCTCGGCTTTCCATTTCACGGTGCCGGGCGTACGCTCAAGAAATTGTATCGGTGTCGCAGTGCCGCTAAGTGTCTTATGATCCCGATCATCAAAGTCGAGCGTCATCGGAGCGGATAATACCTTATTTGCTTTTGTCCCGATCGATGTCATTTCCGGCGTGAAGAATGTCTCTACTGAGGACGGCAGGCCATTGTTGCCGAGCACGATCTTTCGGCCCAAAATATCGAGTTCGCTGCCGTTTACAACTATCGGTGTATAAGGCTCGATGACCGTATTCTCTTGTGCGAGGGTTGAATTAAGCCATTTAAGACGCGTTTGCTTTTCGGGTTCGTTAAAGCCATGGTTCGGGGCAATGAGGTTCGATACGTTTATGGCCAGATCTATGGTCTGTTGTGGAGCATCGGACGATGAGATCGTTGCCTTACCGATGTATCTGCCCTCAACCGCGGACTCCGGAATGTCAATGCCGCACCATATCGCCTGTACTCTGCCGGCTGATATATCGACGGTTCTTTTGAATATAGCTCCTCGATAGTCAACGCCGTCTGTATTGATGCAGGTCAGGTTGCCGGGGTCGATCGAGCGTCCGCGTCCGCCGTCGAGAGGTGTAAATCGGACACTCAACCCCTTGATATCATTGACCGCGTAAATGCCGAGTTGAAACGCATAAAATTCGCCTCGTCGAGCTTCGCCTGAGAATGAGCTTTTCGCCCCCGCATTTGCCCAACGTATCGGCAAATATTTTGTCATACGGATCGGGAACATCCGATCTTCGGGGAAAATGATAAATTTTTTCTCTATATTTGCGTGCAGTATCGCATCGGTCTCAGCTTTTGTAGCGATCACCTCCATCGGGTAAAAAGAGTTGAAAGCGTCGATCGACTGTATCTCAGTGACCGCGGCTTTTACGGCAATGCTCTTAGCTTGAGAGGCCCATGTCGGGTCGGCGGTTTCCTCAAATTTAGGATAAAAGTCCTTTGGATAGTTAGCACTGCCGGATTTTTTGTAGGGAAGATAATAGATGTAATATATTCCGGCACCAACAGAAGGTTCGAAATACACATCACCGGATACATTATCTATCGTACCGCGAACTACATTCTTTACAGCGGTACCATCAGCGGCCGTGACCATGATGTTCTTACCGGCCGGATCGTCGTCGCGACGGCGCCACTCGATATGTGCGAGAGCACTCTTAACGGGCGAAGCGACATTGACGACCGCCCTGATATTGCCTAGTTCGTCGGCATTCCACGCTGTATCAGCCACTGTGAATACAGGCATCTGAGCAGCCGCTGACACGACCCAGATGTAAAGAATGAGAGCAACGATAGGCAATGGCGTTCTTTTCATGCGTGTAGGTTTCTGATTAGGGCGATAATTTTATCGAGGCCGAGATGTCCGACATTTTCGGGGTCAGAGCAGATGTCCATCAGTAATTTATCCTGCGCATTGCCTCTCTCTTTTGCGACGGCATACGGCAGGTCCTCGCGAAATGTGACCATCGAGTATTTTGAAAAATAATCAGGAAATGTTTGTTCGAGCTTTGTCTCAAGTTCGCGCTTGCGCTGAAAAACAGGATCCGCAGTTGCGTCGCGCATCTCGTAGAAATTATCCTGTGCCATATCCTGTATCGCATCAGTATTAGGTTTGCGGATCGAACTGAATTCCGTAAAGATCGATCTCCAATCGATCTGAGCTGTCGCCTCTGACTGCATATCGATCAGCTCAGACAGGACACGAACATCTTCGAATGCACAATTCATCCCTTGTCCGTAAAATGGCACCATCGCATGAGCCGCATCGCCGAGCAGCAAAATATTGCCAACGCTCCATGGCCAGCATTTCATTGTGCCGAGATCACCGGTCGGGTTCGTAAAAAAATCCTCGACGAGCGTCGGCATCAGTTCTAGTGCATCAGGGAATTCGCGTGCAAAGAATTGGGTCACGGACGTATGGTCAGAGAGAGCCGCAAATGAAGACAGTTCGCCGGTCGGGCGCTCTTTAGCCAAAAAAAGCGTACATGTAAAACTACCGTCAAAATTTGGCAATGCGATCATCATGAACTGATGCCGCGGCCAGATGTGAAGTGCGTTCTTTTCGAGCTGAAAGCTATTGCCGCTGGCGGGAGGAATGTGAAGCTCCTTGTAACCATGATCCAGGAAAACCGATGTCGATATAAGATCGTCAAATCTCAGATCTAAAGATCGCCTGACGGCTGACCCGGCACCGTCAGTGGCAATGATCGCTTGTGCATCGACGCTCGATCCGGATGAAAATGTCGCCTGACACGCGTCAATGTTGACGTCTGTGCATCGCTCGTTAAAGTGAAATGTAACGCCATCGTACTTTTCAGCCTCATTAATGAGAGCGATATTGAGGCCGCCCCGTGAGATAGAGTTAATATATTCGCCCGTTCGCCCGCTGTAAGGCAGCAGTTTCGTGCCGCCCGCAGCATCATGGATCATACGTCCGGTCATCGGTACAGCCTCGGCAAGCATATACTCGTCCATACCGACCTCGCGAAGAGCGGCAATTCCGCGATCGGACAATGCCAGGTTTATCGATCGTCCGGCATCGACGGCCTCAGTTCGCATATCACCGCGAGCCTCGAATACATCGACAGCTATACCGCGTTTTGCAAGATCTATTGCCAACAGCGAACCCGCCAAACCGGCGCCTATGATCGTTATCTTTGACATAAGGTATTTTACAGCGGTGACGCCGCAGCACCGAAAAATGATATATGTTTAAAGTCTTCTCAGCGTCGCAGCGGTTAGATAATTAAGGCAGCCCTTAAGATCCGAGCAAAACGCGAGATATCCGTAAACGAATTATAAAGCGGCACCGGGGCAATGCGGATCACATCCGGTTCGCGCCAGTCGGCTATGACACCTCGCTCAGAGATCGTGTTGAATAACGAACGGTCGGCATTCTTTACGCGGATAGATAGCTGACAACCGCGTTGCTCGGGGTCGTCAGGTGTGATGATCTCTATCCGATCCGTATCGATCTCATCCAAAAGCTGTTTCATATACGTTGTGAGCCTTACGGATCTATCTCTAAGAGCTGGCATTCCGGCTTCGTCAAAGATCTCAAGTGAGGCTCGCAATGCAGCAAGCTGAAAAATAGGCGGGTTAGATAATTGCCATCCTTCGGCTCCGGCGAGCGGTACAAAGTTTGGCCCCATCTGAAATCGTATTGCCTTATCGTGTCCCCACCAACCTGCAAATCGCGGTATTTCGAATGAGTGAGCATGACGCTCATGTACGAATATACCCGCGATGCCGCCCGGGCCTGCGTTTAGATATTTATACGAGCACCATGCGGCAAAATCCACATCATCATCATGAAGTGTGAGCTTTAGATTGCCGGCGGCATGAGCGAGATCCAGGCCGACAATGGCGCCGGCTCGATGTCCGGCCGCAGTGATCGGCCTGATATCAAATGCCTGGCCGGTGTAATAATTTACACCTCCGAGCAGGATGAGTGCGATCTCATCGGCATTTTTTTCGATGGTTTCGATGATATCGTCTGTCCGAAGTATCGATACGCCGTCTCGGGGCGAGAGTTCGATCAGGTGGTCGAGAGCATCCGGCGAAGCCGGTGAAATGCCCATGTGCCAAGCTATCTGTGATGCAACTGCGTATTGGTCGGACGGGAATGCTCCTTTTTCGATGACTATCTTTTTTCGCTTGCCGCTCGGCCTGTAAAATGACGTCATCAGCAAATGAAGATTCGTCGTGAGCGAATTCATAGCGACGACCTCGATCGGGGCGGCACCGACGAGCCGTGCCAGCGGTTCAGTCACGAACTCATGATAAGGCAGCCATGGATGCCGTGCGTGCAGATGTCCTTCGACACCCAGTGTTGCCCAATCTTCCAGTTCTTCGTTTATATATTGCCGAGCGGTTTTGGGCTGTAAGCCCAGCGAATTACCCGTTAGATAGATCGCGTCACGGCCCTCGAATTGCGGCATAAGAAATCGCTCGCGAAAATGTGCGAGCGGATCGTTTAGATCTAAATGTTCAGCGGTCGTATCGGTCATGTGTTTGAAAATAGTGTGTCAAATAGCTTATTAGCTTAGTCTGTCATTTGCCGTGCAAAAACTGGGATCTGTCGAATCCGAGCCAGTTCAAGGCGGCTCTGCTCAAGAGCATTTCCGTGACCTGATCATCAAGTCCCATAGACTCGATCAGTTTACCCGGAACGGCCTCGCCAAGAGGAAACGGGTAATCGCTGCCCATTGCGATCTGATCTGAACCGACCAGATCGAGAAGAAATGCGAGTTTTGACCGCTCGTGTACGAGTGCGTCGAAATACATACGGCTCAGGTATTTACGCGGACTGTGCGGGTTGTCCACGGCGCATAGATCGGGTCTGACGTTAAACCCGTGATCGATGCGTCCGAGTGTCGCCGGGAAAGCTCCGCCGCCATGGGCAAACATTATTCTCAGATCGGGCAGCCGCTCGAGAGTGCCCGAAAATATAAGTGAACATATAGCTCTTGATGCCTCGGCCGGCATACCGACCAGCCAGGGCAGCCAATATTTTTTCATATCGGCCTCGCCCATCATATCCCACGGATGGACAAAGATCGCCATTCCGAGACGTTCGCAAGCGGCAAAAAAATCAAAAAAACGGCCTTCGCCAAGATTCATTTGATTGACGTTCGTTCCGATCTGCACACCGGCGAGGCCTATCGACTTGCAGCGTTCGAGTTCACGAATGGCTAATTGCGTATCCTGCAAAGGAACAGTGCCAAGCCCCGCAAATCGTGTCGGGTGAGCATCTACGATGGCTGCAATGTGATCGTTCAGGAATCGAGCGATCTCGGCTCCGTCATTAGGTTCTGTCCAGTATGAGAACATCACCGGAACCGTCGAGAGTACTTGTACATTGACGCCCGAAACATCACATTCTTCGATGCGCTTTTCCGGTGACCAGCAATTTTCGTCGATGTCGCGAAACTGCATTCCGTCATCGCGTATCATATGTGCGCAGCATGGTTTGTAATGGTCAAGCGTGATAAAACCGCCATAACCAAAACGGTCTTTCCACGCGGGAATATCTTTCGGCAATATATGCGTATGTACGTCGATCTTTAACATTTTGGTTGCTCTCGCTTAGTTCGCTTTACAAAAGTTTACCTTTTAAATGAGCCGGTAGCGAAATTTGCGTAGAAATGAAATGCGGAGCGCGTTAAAATAAAATCTCACAATTCAAACCGATCTACACAAGGAGTAAATAAATGCGAGGAATATTTTTTCGTGCATTCGGTCTGACGGCGATCATTGTCGCAGGTTTCATCGCCGCCGCCGCACAGCCGCGTCAGGCGCCCGATCCGGCACTGATCGCCAAACGCAATGCCATAGAGGCTGAATTAAATTCGATCGCGGTCGTCGATCGTAAGGTGATGGTGCCGATGCGCGACGGCAAGCGTATGGCCGCTGACATCTATCGTCCAAAGGATCCGTCAAAAACGTATCCGATAATATTCTCACGCACGCCATACAATTTTAATTTTTGGGATGTCAGACTTGGTGCTCCGAGAGATATGACGACGATACTCGATGCGGTCAAGCGCGGTTATGCATACGTCGTGATGAATGAACGCGGGCACTTTTTTTCCGAAGGGAATTATGACATTCTCGGGCCGCCGCTGACCGATGGTACAGATGCTATCAACTGGCTGACGTCGCAGTCATGGTCCAATAAAAAATTGGGAACGATCGGCTGCTCGTCAACCGCCGAGTGGCAAATGGGCGTTGCTGCTCAAGGTGCTCCGGGATTTACAACGATGATCCCGCAAGGTTTTGGTGCGGGCGTCGGACGCGTCGGCCCATATTATGAACAAGGGAACTGGTATCGCGGCGGAGCTGTCCAGATGCTCTTTATCGCTTGGCTTTACGGTGAACAAAATCAGGTTCGGCCGATGTTTCCTGCCAACACATCTCAAGAGGATCTGATACGGGTTTCAAAGTCGTTCGATCTTGCGCAGCAATCACCCCCGGTCGATTGGTCAAAAGCTCTTCGTCATCTGCCCGAGATGGACATAATGAAAGCAGTTGACGGCCCGCACGGCATCTTTGCTGACGAAATGCCTAATACGACCGGCGGAGCGATGATAAAGCGTACTCCGAATGATCCGGCATGGTATAAAGGCGGTTTGTTTCACGACGATATGAAGATCAACATTCCCGGATTTTGGTTCATGTCTTGGTATGACGTTTCGATCGGGCCGAACCTCGCAGCCTATAACCATGTCAGAAGAACCGCCAGCCCCGAGATCGCAGATAAACAATACGCCGTCATTGCACCGACACTTCACTGCAGCTATACACGTGCGACCGAGGATACTGTCGTCGGTGACCGTCACATGGGCGACGCACGGCTCGATTACAGTAAGATGACCTACGATTGGTTCGACTACTTTCTTAAAGGCGAAAAGAACGACATTCTAAAACGGCCCAAGGTCCAGTACTTTACAATGGGGTCGAATAAATGGCAGACCGCTGACCAATGGCCGCCAAAAGGCGCGCAGCCGGTGACCTTTTATCTGTCGAGCGATGGTAAGGCAAATACTCGCAGCGGTGACGGCAAACTTACTACACTTCCGCCCGGACAGGACAAACCGGACACATTTACCTATGACCCTATGGATCCGGTTGCGTCCTATGGCGGCAATGTTTGCTGTACGGGGAATGCAGTGGTCGGCGGTTCGTTCGATCAGAGCAAAATGGAAGACCGCAGCGACATTCTCGTTTACACCACCGACCCGCTGGCTGAGGGCATCGAACTCAGCGGCTCGATCGATGTTTCGCTATACGTCTCGTCTGACGCTAAGGACACAGATTTTACTGTAAAGCTGATAGATGTTGACGAAAATGGCAAGGCGTGGAATCTCGACGAGACCATTCAACGAATGCGCTATCGTGACGGTTACGATAAACCGTTCGTTTGGATGGAGCCGAACAAGGTTTACAAAATGTCGTTCCAACCGATGAATACGAGCAATTATTTTGCTCCGGGCCATCGCATCAGGATCGAGATATCGTCGAGCAACTTCCCGCGTTTTGACCGCAATATGAATACAGGCGGCAACAACTACGACGAGACCAAAGGCGTCATCGCTCACAACTCGGTACACCATTCGAAACAATATCCGGCTACAGTGACGATCACGGTTGTAAAACCGAAATGATGTAATTGGCCGGCCGCTTTCAGCCGAAGATCTAAAGGCCTTGACCGTAGTATGTTTCGCACGGCCAAGGCCTTTTGCTTTAGTTTAGAGCGAGGTCAAGAGACCTTATTTTGTTGAAATATCACGACGCGACCGGCGGCGGCTGCATGATCGTGCCGCAGCTTTTACAGGTTCGCAGCATCTCATCGCTGTAAAATCGCTTGAACACGCCTTGAAACTGTGTCGTGATGTCCGTTAGCTGAAAATACTCTTCGTACAATTTTTCGTTACATTGCTCGCAGAACCAAAGCAGGCCGTCGAGTTCGCCATTACGGCGTTTGCGTTCGATGACAAGCCCGACAGTATTCGCTCCGCGGATCGGGTTATGAGGCACTCGCGGCGGCAGCAGAAACATTTCGCCCTCACGTATCGGTACTTCGACAGCTTTGCCGTCTTCCTGGAGTTGAACTTTTATATCGCCCTCAAGCTGATAAAAAAGCTCCTCACCTTCGTCCCAATGATAGTCCTTTCGCGAATTTGGCCCGCCGACGACCATCACAATAAAATCGTCATCGTCATAAACGCAGCTATTCCCGACCGGCGGCCTCAGCAAATGCCGATGCTCATCTATCCATTGCTTGAAATTAAAAGGGCGTCGTATCGACATATTTAGGTAACCGCATGCTCCAGAGCCGCTTTCAGTTGTGGATACTTGAAATGAAATCCGTTGTCCTCGAGGCGTTTGGGGATCGCACGGGTACTGGTAAGCAGGAGTTCATCGCCCATTTCGCCGAGCAGCATCGAGACGGCAAATTCCGGTAAAGGTATGATCGTGGGGCGATAGAGTACGTCGCCCATGACATCGGTAAACTCTTGATTGCGAACCGGGTTAGGGCTTACCGAATTGACCGCTCCGCGAATATTCTCATTCTCTAACACAAAGTTGATGACCGAAATATGATCGTCGAGCGAGATCCAACTCATCCATTGTTTGCCGCTGCCGATCGTGCCGCCGACGCCCATTTTGAATGGCGTCATCATTGACGCGAGAGCGCCGCCATCTTTAGAGAGCACCATGCCGGTACGCAGCAGGACGGTCCTCACGCCTGCGTCCTCGGCACGACGCGATTCGGCCTCCCATGCACGCGAGACATCTGCCAGAAAACCCTCGCCTGAGTTGCTCGACTCGGTGACTTCTTCATCACCGCGTTCGCCGTAATAACCGACGCCGGATGCCGCAACTAACACCTTTGGTTTATCTTTGAGTTTAGAGATCGTCTCGACCACATTGCGTGTGCCTATAACGCGGCTGTCGAGTATCGCTTTTTTCTTTTCGTCGGTCCATCTGAGAGCATTCACGCTCTCGCCTGCAAGGTGAATGACGGCGTCGAGTCCCTCGAGACGCTCGGGATGCTCAAAACCTTCCTCAACGCTCCATTTTATGTGGCGGTCATCTTTTGGTTCACTGCGAGACGTCAGCAAGACCTCATATCCCTTTTCGGCGAAAGATCTTGTAAGGGCTGTTCCGATCAGGCCGCTTGCACCTGTGATGAGTACTTTCATACTTCAGATTTAACCACAGTTTGATGCGAAATGGTCATTTAGGCTGAGCGCGCAATTTTTCAAAGACAAATGATGCGAGCATCCGGCGTTCGCGATCTGTAAGCTGGTCGGCGAATGGCGTCATACCATTACCGCCGTTCGTTATCTGATTGAATATCTCGTTTTGAGTGTGAAATTTGAAGTTGCCCGAACGCAGACTGGGCACGACCAATCCGGCCTCGGTCGTTGTGCCCTCGCCTTCGCGGCCATGACACACCGCACAATTTTGTCGAAATAGCGACGCCTCGTAACTCTTGTCGTCCGCGATCGTGTATTTTGGGACAGACGGTGAGCCGCACGCAAAGATACCAACTGCCGCAAACACTGCGACAACCGTGAGTTTTAGCTTAAATATTATATCTCCTGCCAAACTGTTAGTTTGGATGAAAGCGGATATTCAATCAAGGCCGTGCATTAACTCTTGGCGTAGGAGGAGTTTTGAGATCTTGCCGGTGTTGCCGATGGGGAGGGAATCGCGAAATTCTATTTTTCGCGGGTATTTATTGGCGGCGATCTGAGTTTTCAGCCACGCCGTGAGGTCGTTTCGATCGAGGGACTCGCCTTGTTTGAGGACAATGAATGCGGCGACCTCTTCGCCGAGCCGTTCGTCGGGAACACCGATAACGGCAACGAGCGAGACCGCGGGATGCGTCATTATGACCTCTTCGATCTCACGCGGATAGACATTGTAGCCGCCGCGCAAGATCATATCCTTTTTACGGTCAACGATAGATAAAAAACCGTCGTCGTCCATCACTCCGATATCGCCGGAGTGAAACCATCCGCCGCGAAATGCCTCAGCGGTCGCTTCGGGCTGTTTGTAATAGCCCTTCATAATATTGTTGCCGCGAATGACGACCTCGCCACGCATGCCTCTCGCGACCTCGACATCATTTTCATCAACACATCTGACCTCAACGCCAAAAAGCGATTGTCCGACCGTGCCCGGCCTCGAAGGCCTTTGCGGGTGATTAAAGCAGGCAACGGGAGATGTTTCGGTCAAGCCATAGCCTTCGAGTACGCGGACGTCAAAGGTCTTTTGAAACGCCTCGAGCAGTTCGACAGGCATCGGTGCGCCGCCTGAGCTGAGGGTTCTCATACTTGCGGCATAGATCGCGGGGTCGAGGCCATTCTTCTCAACGTGCCGCAGGAGTGCCCAGTACATTGTCGGCACACCGGTCCAAAAATTGACCTTTTCATTAAGTATTGCCGCGAGAGCGGTCGCAGCATCGAAACGCGGCAGCAGGACAACGCGAGTGCCGCCAAAGATCTGAGCGTTCATTTGTGCGGTCTGGCCCGTTGTGTGAAAAAGCGGCAGCGTGATCAGACACGTCGGCTGTTCGTTCGCCGTAAAATCGAGCGAAGGGAAATGAAGTCCCCATGACGCCTCTGCATTCATAAAGATGTTGAAATGAGAAAGTTCCGCACCTTTGGGCTTACCGGTCGTGCCTGACGTGTAGAGGATCGCACACGTATCGAGAGGGTCGGTCGGGTATATCTCGAAATTATCTGAGTGCGAGGCGATAAGTTGGCTAAATGTTAGATGCCCGTCAAAAGGAGACGCGGCATCGGTATCTTTTGTCAGGACGATAAAATTTTCACATGTATCGACGGCGTCAAATGCGGCCTTTGAATGTTGCCCCATCGGCAGTTCAGGTGTGCCTTCAAAAGCAAAAAATACCTTTGCGTCCGAATCACTCAGTTGATACTCGATCTCACGTGCGGTAAACAGCACACACGTCGGCACGACGACTGCTCCGGCTTTCATTATTCCGTAATAAATGACCGGAAAGTACGGAAGATTAGGGCAGTTTAGAGCGACCTTATCGTTAGGCTCGATGCCCATAGCGACGAGGGCATTGGCTACTCGGTTCGACAACGCATCGAGTTGGCCATAGGTCATACGGATATCGCCGCAGACAAAAGCCTCGTTGTCCGGCCTAAGCTTGGCATTATGCGAAACGATCGACGCGAGGTTTAACGATGTCGGTGTTCGGCTCATTCTCTTTTTTTACCATACAATCGACTAAGTCTGAACTTGCCGACCTGGCCGAACAACATTCATACGATCAAACACCTGTCATTAATAATGAAATACAGCCTTAACCACGCTGTGAGCCGTCGTGCAGTTCTCAGCGGCCTCGGGTATGAAGGACTTGTGGCTCGCTGATAGTTTTGGCGGTCATGATCTCATGCCCGATCTTTTGGATCGAATGGACGCGAAATTCTTTATGTTCCTCGGGAAAGTCGGTTCGATAATGGCCGCCGCGTGATTCTTCGCGCCAGAGTGCGGCATTGGCGACAAGTCGTGCAAGCGTCACGAACTTTCTTGATGATGCACTTATCCGTCCGGCCGCGATCTGATCGAATTCCTTGACGGCACGTTCAAGCGAATCACGGTCGCGGGTTATACCGACGCGTTCCCACATCACACGCTTAACACGCTTTTTGATCGCCGTCGCGAGCGGTGCGGTCGGGCCGAGCAATGTGGCGGGGACATCGACCGTCGAGTCATCGACAGTAAGGTAGCGGCAATCCTCCGCAGCTGTCTTTCCCGCACGGGCGCCAAAGACAAGCCCCTCAAGCAGTGAGTTTGACGCCAACCGATTAGCTCCGTGAACACCCGTACACGTCACCTCGCCGGCAGCATATAATCCGGGCAATGAACTTCTGCCGAAAAGATCCGTGCGTATGCCGCCCATACAGTAGTGCGATGCGGGTGAGATCGGCAGTTGATCGTTTGCGATATTTAATCCGTACGCTTTGCAGGTTTCGTAGATCGTCGGAAAGCGGTGTTTGAGAAACTCTTCGTCGAGAGCCGTCATATCGAGCAGGACATTTCGTGTGCCGGTACGACGCATCTCGGCTGCGATCGAGCGCGAGACGATGTCGCGCGGAGCGAGTTCGAGACGCTCATCGTAATGCGTCATAAATCTTTCGCCGTATTTATTACGCAGAATGCCGCCCTCGCCTCGCATGGCCTCAGTAAGCAGGAATCTAGGTGCGCCAGCGATATCGAGAGCGGTCGGATGAAACTGTACGAACTCGATGTCGGCGATCTCGGCACCTGCAAAATATGCCATTGCCATTCCGTCGCCGGTCGCAACGGACGGATTAGTTGTGTGCTGATAGAGCTGGCCTGCACCGCCCGTACACATGATCACGGCCTTTGCATATATCTCTCGCGGAGCACGAAGGATCGGATCTAAGAACCTAACACCGACACATCTGCCGTCGCGGACGATCAGCGACTCAGTATTGGCGAATGGGGTTAGATTGATAGTTCTCTCGGCTCCGGCGCGTGCGGTGAGTGATCGTACAAACTCGGCACCGGTCGAGTCGCCGTGGGCGTGGAGTATGCGCCGGCGAGAATGAGCGGCCTCCTGGCCCATCATCAGATCGCCGCCTTCGCGATCAAATTCCGTTCCCCAATCAATGAGTTGTCTTATGTAGGCCGGGCCTTGCGTGACGAGTGTTTCGACAGCCTTTACATCGCAGAGGCCTGCACCGGCGATGAGCGTATCGTCTTCATGCAGCTCCGTATTGTCATCTTCGGCCAAAACGACAGCGACGCCGCCCTGAGCATATTCGGTGTTAGATTCGGTCGCTTTATCTTTAGTGAGTACCGTGACTCTGGCTCCGCCCGACGCCAATTCGATCGCCGACCTCAGGCCGGCCACCCCGCTTCCGATCACGACAAAATCCGTAATAAGAGACATTACAGAAAATGTACCAAATTATCAGAGCTAAAGGTACACGGCATCTTGATACAAGGCTCGTGAAGTTATTTATCTTGCTAAAAATGGGGTTAGATCCGTTTTCGGATCCAGGTAGAGAGTTGCTGTTCGCTGATATCGCACTTGCCGACGCGTAATCGTTCGAGCATATCCTTTGGAAGGGCGATGCCGACAGAGTTTCAGATAGTCGTGATCTTTAGGTTCGTAGTTACATAAAGTTCATAACATTTCTTATAACCGATGTGGGCAAAAAAATTGTATCAAGAGCCATAGAGGCCTGAGTATGCGCCTTTTCTCAGGTTGATGCCGTATTCGCAATACGCTTTGAGGGCAAAGACCATTTGTGACCAGCCCATGCAGTTTCCGTATGAGCGGCTGCGGTCCGCCTCGTCGGACTCATCCCAGCCGCTTTCTGTAATGCGTATGATGGTCTCAACGTCACTCGCAGCTTCGAACTCGATCACGGCGTGCGTTAATTCCTTACCGCCTTGCCAGTCAAATTCGATACATTCATTTTTAACGGTTCGGGTGATCGTCACATCTCCGACATGAGGTTTTTGGCCGGGCGTGTCGGCAAATGTCCATTTCACGGCAGTCCCCTCATCGAGCGGGCCGGTCGAGCCGCCATTGGTGAAATAACCGCTCAGTTTGTCAGGATCATATACCGCATCAAAAACCTCCGCGATCGGCTTTTGGATCTTGGTCTGAATAGTGAATTTTAAGGACATAATGCTTCCTCGAGGTTATTGAATCTGATCTGTAATTGCTTCCGTATTAGATGACGTAAAGATCTATCCGGTTATCCGCTGTCTGCTAGGAATGCTCAAATTAGAAAATTAAAGGCACTCTTGTCAGACCGTAGTCAGTATCAAAAGTGCCTTTAATTCAAGAAATATATCCCGAAAGTTTAAACCGGAATTTTAAGCTCCTGACCAGGATAGATCTTGTCAGGGTGATGTAGAATATCGCGATTTGCATCCCAGATGGCTTTCCACTGGATGCCATATCCTGCAGCGATCTTGCTCAGGTTATCTCCGGCTTCGACAGTGTAAGTGCTTCCGCCGCCACCGGCAGCATCGCCAAGACCAATGTTCAGAATCAGATCATTGCTCTTAAAATCCGGGTCAAGACGTTCATATTCGTCCCATAGCTGCTGTTTTGCTTCGGCGCTCGGTGCTGTGCCTGTGACAACCAGAGTTCCATCGGCTCCGTCGCTCAGTTCATAGGTAGTCCCGTTCTGATTAGCAAGTTCGAGAAGTGATTGGTATTTTTCTTGTGCTGACATGTTGTATTTCCTCCTCGCTTAGTTTCCTTTTGTGAGCTGATTGTCCCAGCCTGTAATGCCGGATTCATTGATCGCCTGAACAGCCTGCGCGTATTTAGCGGCAGGGACAGTCCCCTTAATAGTAGCTTTGCCATTAACTACTTCAATGGTAAGGCCTGTTACGCCAACCTTTTTCATTGCCTCATTTAGTTTGCCGGTAAGTGCCGGGTCAGTCGCAGCAGGTGTAGCCACCGGCAGCGGCTTGAGGGTTAAAGAATTTGTCACCGACTTGATACCCTCAACTCCTTTGACCGAAGCCTCAGCCTTGCTCTTGACAGTAACGTCGGCGACTTCGCCGGTCAGGGTGGCGACGCCGTCTTTGACGGCGACAGTTACGCCGGCAACTTTGTCAGCGGCGAGTTTATCGGTCGCAGCCTTTGTCAGTTCGGCATCGCTCTTGCCGCAGGCGCTCAAAAATAGAGCGATCGCAAGTGTGAAAATTGTAAGTGCTTTAATTTTCATTTTTCTTTCCTCCAGAAAAACTGATCCTAAATTTAAATTAAAAAGACATCGCAAATGATCTGTCAGATTATAAGCGACCTAAACACTAATACCGCGTATGGACGACATAAATGCTGCCTGTCGCGGACAAATTATTTAGTGAAATTATATTGATAGAAATCGCACGATTTCGCAACCTAAATTTTACTGTTCACGAAAAGAGTTCTTCTTTGATCTGTCGTGCGACCGAGTGCGAGGTATGCTCCGGACGGATAACAAAATGCCAATCTGCAAGGCAATAGCTGTTCTGACGCTCGTCAAAGAGCTTGCGGGCCGCCTCTTTATCACGGGCGAGAGGGCGCTCTTTTCTTGAATAAGTGATATTTAACCAACAGTGGTCAAAATCGGCCTCGAGCCAGAGACAGGTATAACCGTGTTCTTTGAGCAGCTGACGATTGCGTTCTAATGTCCAAGTGCCGCCGCCGAGCGAGAGTATCTGGGCATTGTCCGTATCGAGTACGGACCGCAAGGCGTCGGTCTCCATACTGCGATATTTTTCGATCCCAAAAGTATCGATTAGCTGAGCGACGGGCTTTTTTTGGATCAATTCGATCACGTGGTCAAGATCGACCCGTTTGCAGCGAACGGCATTGGCGAGATGGCGGGCGACGCTTGATTTGCCGACGCCCATAAAACCCGTTATCGCTAGACGAAATTCTTTTTTCATTATGTTGAGAGAACAGCAAAGGGGTTCTGTTACCTTACGACATTTTTTAGCATTTCGAAAAACCCGGGAAATGATACAGCCGCGCAGTCAGCTCCGTCGATGTGTGTTTCGCCGGATGCGAGTATGCCCGCAACGCCAAATGCCATCGCGATCCTGTGGTCGCCAAATGACTCTACTACCGAGCCTTTCAGGTCAGATCGGTGGACGCGAAAACCATCGTCAAATTCATCGACCTTTGCATTCATTCGCCGCAGGTTAGATACGACTGCATGGATGCGGTCAGTTTCCTTTACACGCAATTCTTCGGCATCTCTGATCTCGATGCCGCCGTCGAGTTGTGTGCCGAGAATGGCTAATACGGGAATTTCGTCGATGATATTCGCGATGATCCGGCCGTTAATGATGTTATTGTCGGATGAACTGAAAATGCCGCCGCGGACTGTGAGGTCGGCAACGGGTTCGCCGCATTGCTCACGTTCTCGCGTTACCTCGATCTTTACGCCAAGGTTTCGCAGCACATCGGCGATGCCCTTTCGCGTCGGGTTATAGCCGACCGACGGCATATCGACCTCGCTGCCCGGCAGGCATGCCGCCGCGGTCATAAAAAATGCGGCAGACGAAATGTCCGACGGCACCTCGATGTCGCGAGCATTCAAACGCGATCCGCCATTGACAGAGAGGCGGCGCCCTTCAGCAAGGTCGTCGGCTGCGACATCGACGCCGAGCCATGCGAGCATGCATTCGGTATGATCCCGTGTCGGGGTCGGTTCTATAACAGTAGTGATGCCGTCAGCATACAGCCCCGCGAGCAGGATACATGATTTGACCTGTGCCGATGCTACGTCAAGCGTTTGTTCGATGCCCGAGAGCATTGAGCCGTGAATAACTAGCGGCATACGTCCGCCGTTAGAGTCGATACGTCCGCCAAGTTTTTGCAAAGGGTCGATAACGCGGCTCATCGGGCGGCGTTGGAGTGAGCCGTCACCGGTCAGCGTGCTGTCAAATCTTTGTCCGGCCAAAATGCCGGAAATAAGGCGTGCCGTCGTGCCGCTGTTGCCGCAATCAAGTTCGGCCTCAGGCTCTCGCAGGCCGTTAAGTCCGACGCCTTCGATAATGACCGTCGTTTCGTCTCGGTCGATGTCAACGCCGAGCCGCCGTAGGCACGCAAGCGTCGAGAGACAGTCTTCGGCTGCAAGAAAATTGGTGATCTCGGTACGTCCGTCCGCGATCGACGCTAACATTGCGGCACGGTGCGAGATCGATTTATCGCCCGGCAGATCGACGACGCCCTGTATGTAATTTGCCCGTGAGGCCTTCATATATTTTATTCTAGCGCGTATATGTTGATGCCCGTGCGTCTTGACAGGAATTAGCACAGCCTTTAACTTACATTCATACTATTGTGTCTGAAACACGTGAGATAAAATTGCCCAGCCGTATCGAGTCGATAGACAGAGCAGCCGAAGCCGCGGACGAATTTGCAAAAAAATGCGGATTTTCTGATGAGTTCTGTTACGCGATCGATCTTGCCGTTCGCGAATCTGTAGCAAATGCCGTCAAGCACGGCAACAAGTTCGACGAGAGTAAAAATGTCGAGATAATCTTTGCCGCCGCAGATGATGCTTTCGATGTGATAGTGCGCGATCACGGCATCGGGTTTGCTGTCGAGGATATTCCCGACCCGACCAATCCCGAAAATCTGCTAAAGTCCAATGGCCGCGGCATTCTTTTTATGAACTCTTTCATGGACGAGGTCGGATGGGAGAACGCCTCTGACGGCGGCATGATCGTTAAAATGACAAAACGCCGTTAGATCGTGTCAAATACTTGTACATCTGACGATAGTTCGATTAAAATCATCATTTACACTTTAAATTAGATCAGGAGATAAAAATGTCGGATATCACAATTTCTGAACGACAAGCCGGAGACGTAACAATTTTAGATCTCAACGGCAAGGTCACTATTGGCGAGGGCAGTGTTGCTCTCCGTACCGCGATCCGCCGCCTGTTGGGCGAAGGCAAGACCAAGATCCTCTTGAACCTTGCCGGCGTCGGTTACATCGATTCGAGCGGCATCGGTGAGCTTGTTTCGAGCTTTACGGCGGTAAATAAAGAGGGCGGCACGCTTAAACTGCTCAACCTGACCGAAAAGATCCAGGACCTGTTGGCTATCACCAAACTCTTGACCGTCTTTGACGTTTATGAGGATGAGGCAGCGGCTCTTGCCAGCTATAACTAATTTGCAGCTATCATTTTAGACCTGACAGGTAAGGGCACAGCCGATCAGCTGATGTCCTTACCTTTTTGTTTTTCCTGCTTATCGGGCGTACGCGAACGGCAAACTTTTTGCGGCCGCCGAACATCTTTCTTGAAATGCGAGTTATTAGAGTACTGTTCATCATCTCGATCCTGTCCGTCGGAGCTTTTTCGCAAGTTCGTACGGGCTTCGATATCAGCAATTACGGTGTGACGATCGCACCGGACAAGCGTGTAATGACCACGCTGGCGGCGATCGATTCGGGCCGTGCGGCTGACGCGGGCGGTACACGAACCAGAGTTTTTAACACCCAGTTGTCCGAGGCGGGCGAGCAATTCAGAAAACAGGTTGACAGCGATCTGGCCGGTATGCCCGACGATCTGCGAACCAAGATCGGTGCTTTTTTATCGAATTACAAACGCCGCCATCCAAAGACGAATGATAACGAGCTGTTGGCTCCTTTCATCTCGATGGCATACACACTTTCTCCGGCACCGGAGCTTTCCGATCCAGTAGTGACAATGGATCTGCCCGGCGAACTGCTTGATGTCCTGGATTTTGCCCCGCTCGTGCGTGAGTTCTATCGACGGTCAGGCTTCAGCGAAAAATTGGACCAGTACTCACACGCATATCTCAAGGCGGCTGACACGCTGCTCCGTACGTCGGCACGAAACCTCGTTAGCGACACTCTCGATTATCTGCACACAAAACCGCAGCTGATCTATACCGAACGTGTCAAGGTCGAGGTCAAATCGAAAAAATCTAATCTGCAGACGACCGAGCTTCGCGAACATAACCGTAAATTTGTCATTGTTCCTGAAATGTTCGCGGCCGGGTCAAATATCACATTCTTAAATGTGCGAGACGATTATTACCTTATTTTGCCGCCTGATAAGGATCTTGAGCAGTCTGAGGCACGCCGCGCATTTCTGCAGTTCGTGATCGATCCGCTCGTACTGACAAGCAGTCAGGAAATGTCAGGTGTTCGCGACGGCATTAAGATGCTGTTGGACGAAAGGCGAAAGTCATATCCATCGGTTTCGCCGGATCCTGTGCTCGCCGTTGTACGTTCGCTGACCGCTGCGATAGAGGCTCGTCAGGATGAATATACCAACACGAACATCGCCATCGACCAGGCCCGTCAACAGCTCGATAAAGCAAAGACCGAGGCCGAGCGAAAACTCATTACCGACGATCTTGAGAAATATAAACGTGACCGTGCCGATGAGACGGCCGCACGATTATCCGATGCTTATGAGCGAGGAGCAGTAATGGCATTCTATTTTGCCGATCAGCTGCACGGAACCGAAGACTCCGGATTTAACGTTGCGGCGTCGATCAAAGAGATGATCTCGTCATTTGACGCCTCTAAAGAGGGCGATCGACTTGCACAAAATGCAGAGGCACGAAAGCGGGCGATCGCTGCTCGTGCTTCGCGTTCGGCAAACAGTGAGCGAATTGCCTCAGCGATCGAAAATCCGGTCACGACCAAACTCATCGAGATACAGCGAACCATTGACAGTAAGAACTATGACAAGGCCGCAGCTGACCTAAAAGAACTCTCGGCCGACAACCCTAATGAGCCGCGTATCTATTACAACATTGGCCGTGTCGCAAGTCTCGCCGCCACTCAGATCGACGACCCTGATGAGCGTTCGCGCAAGCTGATGGAGGCACGAGCGGCATACAGCAATGTTATCCGCACTCGAAATAATTCGACGCCGGTCGAACTCGTCTCGCTTACCTTCGTTGCTCTCGGACGTATTTACGAATTTTTCGATCAGGACGAGTATGCTGTCAAGCTGTATGATGAGGCGATCAAGATCGGCGATGTGACAGGCGGAGCGTACAAAGAGGCACTTGCCGCAAAACAGACGCTGCTGCAAAATACATCAAAACCGTAAATTTATTCTATTAAAGCTCAACGATAGCGGATCATAAATTACAAATCTCGCTAAAATCTGATACCGTCTAAACGATGTCAGATAAAGCATTTCGCAGCGGATATGTAGCTCTCGTCGGACGCCCTAATGCAGGTAAATCGACTATCTTGAATCGTCTCGTCGGCGAAAAGATCGCTGCTGTCTCTAATAAACCTCAGACCACACGAAATCGTATCAAGGGTATTGTCACGACACCTGACGGACAGGCTGTTTTTATCGATACGCCAGGCGTACACAAGCCCGGACACCTGCTCAATAGACGAATGATGGCCTCGGTCCATGACGCGATATTGTCCGTGGACCTCATCGTACTTATGCGTGACGCCAGCGTCTCGACGGGCAATGGCGACCGCTTTGTGCTTGATCTCGTTAAAAAGTCGCAAAAGCCGGCGGTGCTTGTTCTTAATAAGATCGACAAGATCAAGGATAAAGGCGGGCTATTGCCGCTGATCGATCTGTACTCAAAAGAGTATGAGTTTGCCGAGATCGTGCCTGTTTCCGCACTAAAAGGCGATGCGATCGACGATATGCTTGATTCGATAGTCAAGCATCTGCCGGAGGCTGAGGCGATCTTTGCCGAGGACGAAATGACCGATCAGCCGCTGCGCTTCATTGCTGCGGAGATGGTACGCGAAAAGATACTCGCGTCCACCGGCGAAGAGATACCGTACGTTACCGCCGTCGTTACAGAAATGTGGGATGACAGCGATCCGAATGTTATCAAGATCTATTGTGCGATCTATGTCGAGCGGGCTTCGCAAAAAAAGATCATCATCGGAAAACAGGGGGCACGTATTCGCGATATCGGCACAAAAGCCCGCGTCGATATCGAACGGCTTGTCGGAACACAGGTTTTCTTGAAATTATTTGTAAAGGTCGTCGATGACTGGCGAAACAGCGGACGCGAACTCGATGACATAGGTGTTACTGAATAAATGCACGAAACAGAAAAAAATTGGTTTGCAATTGATGTCGAGGCAAAAGCATCGGCGGCGGATGCTGTCGAGGACGCATTTGCGATACTCGATGCTTTGGGTACAGAGATCGATCGTCTTAGAAAAAAGGACGATGACGATGTGATTGTCACCGCCTTTTTTGACGATGAGCAAAATGTTGATGACGTTAGAGCAGCGGTCGAGTCGTCATGTGTGAATTTTGGCATATCATCGGAGCAGATCATCTCGATAACGAGCCGCAATGTTATTCAACAAGATTGGCTCGCCGAGTGGAAGCGTCATTGGCGTCCGACGGTATCGGGCAGATTTGTGATAGCTCCGCCATGGTCTGACGTCGAGCAAGGCGATGGGATCGTGATCCGCATCGATCCGAGTATGGCTTTTGGCACCGGGACACACGACACTACGCAGCTTTGTCTCACGGCCGTAAGCGATCTGTATGACGGTCAGATGTCATTTCTCGATGTCGGGACAGGCACGGGCATTTTGGCTATAGCCGCCGCAAAATTAGCTGCCGGTGACGTGCCGATATTCGGCTGTGATACCGATGTCGATTCGGTCAGGATCGCACGCGAAAACGCAGCGGCAAATGATGTCGGCGACCGTATCCAATTTGCCGAAGGCCCGATCGGCGATGATACGCCGAGATATGATCTCGTCTGTGCCAATCTGACCATTGACGTGATCGAACCGATCGTTCCGCTGCTGCTTTCAAAGACTAACAAGATCCTTGTTATGTCGGGAATACTCAGCGAACAGGAAGCTCAGATCCGCGAGGCACTTGCCGCTGAGAATATTACATCTCCTGCGATCGCACATTCCGGCGAATGGATCTCGGTTACCGTAAAAGTGCCGCAAATACACTAGAGCAATTACGGATCCGACGTGCTGAAGAAAGAACTTTTTTTGTAAAGATAGATAAAAGAGGATCGACGTTATCCGCAGACAGCAACCTTATGTCGTCATACGTACGATCCTGAATAGTCCTAGTTATCCTTTTTTTCCGTTTTTGACGGCTCGACCGCAGGAGTAATATCGCCGTCATCTGTAAGTGTGACAATTGGCGTACGTGCTTTTGGCTGTAGTTTTGGAGCGGTTTGCAGTACCGGCGGAGTCTTTGCCGGCGCAAATGAACGCGGCGAGAGTGCCTCGGTTCGTTTCATTATGAGGCCGCCGCGTCCGGTTACCCAAACTGACGTGCCGCCGAGATAACATACAGACTGAAGCAGTTTGCTCGTGATATTTGGCTGAATGCCCCATTTTTCGCCGCCCGCCTCGGTCACGAGTACTGTGCCGAGTTCGCCGACCGCGACAGCATCATTCTCACCAAAGACCTGAACAGCAAAAAGGGTACTCGTCGTCGGCGACTCCTGATCCTTCCATGACAGGCCGCCGTCATTTGTACGCAATATTATTCCGCCGGCACCGACGGCAACGCCCGATCTGTCGTTATAAAAGCTTACGGCATAAATGTTTTCGCGGATGTTCGCCTTAACTTTTGACCAGCTTAAGCCGCCATCGCCCGTCCAGAGTATCGTGCCGCGATCACCGACCGCGACCCCGCGTTTATCGTCAAAGAATTTAACATCCTCGAGAAACAGACGTGTGCCTGACTCTTGCTGTTCCCAGTAAGCTCCCGCGGTATCTGTCCTGAGTATCATCCCGTCAGCACCGACGGCGAATCCGATCTTATCGGTGACGAAAGAGACGGCCGACAGATCTTGGACGATATGCGATTCGCCTTTGCCCCAGCTTGCTCCGCCGTTGACCGTTCGCAGTATGGTTCCTTTGTCACCCACCGCCCAGCCGCGTTGGCCATCGTAGAATGTAACGGCGTTGAGCGATTCTGACGTTCCCGAAAAAACGGGCAGCCACTCGATGCCGGCATCATTGGTCAGCCAAATACGTCCATGCGAACCGACCGAGACGCCGAGTTTTTTATCGAGAAATGTAACGTCATTTACATCTTCGCGGCCGCCGATGCTGAGGCGTTGCCAACTCATTCCGCGGTCATCGGTGCGTACGATCAAGCCGCTGTCGCCGACGGCCCAACCGGTCGCAGCGTCGGCAAATTTTACACTTACGAGTTTTGGCGAGGTGCGGACGGCAAAGGGCAGCCATATCGAACCGCCATCACCGGTCAGCCAGACCAGTCCGTTAGAGTCGGTGATCATTCCTTGTTTTTCACCGGTAAAGCTGACGGTCAGAATGTCGGCGTTACTGTAAAAAGTGATCCTTTCCCAGCTTTTGCCGCCGTCGGCCGATCGTTCGACACAGCCGCCGTAACCCGTCGCGACGATCGTGTCATTATTGAGAAATGCGGTGCCTGAGATCAGAGAACCGGAGCAAAGTATGCTCTTTGTCCAGGTCGCACCGCCGTCGTTGGTTACGATCACTTCGCCGGCGGCTCCGGCAGATGCCGCATGACTCGCGTCAAAAGCCGTTATTTTAAAAAGATGTCCCTTTGTGCCTGAGACTTGCGGCTGCCATGTTTCCCCGCCATCAGTGCTGGTCAGTATCGTGCCGTAACTGCCGCTGATCCAGCCCGTTTTGCCGTCAGGGGCAAATGCTATCGCGTAAAAGTGATCTTTGCTGTCAACGGTGACGGTATGCCATTCTTTTCCGCCGTTGTTCGTTCTGAGCAGTGTGCCGCGAGCCCCGACGATAAACGCCGTCAGGCGGTCGCGGACATATACTCCTGAGTAAGTGACATCGACGGGCGAGATCTGCTTTTGCCAGTGAAAGCCGCCGTCAGCGGTCTTTAAGATCGTATTGTCCGAACCGACGGCAACGCCGGTCAGTTTGTCCGACGAAAAATCGACCGCATATAACGGATTGCCCTGAGGCAGCGGATTTTGCCATTCCCAGCCAAGGCCGCGTCGCTGTGCATGGCTCACTGACAGTATCGAAAGTATCAGTACGACAGCGGCAAAAATGCGACATCCTGCCGCCGAATGACGGACCGGTAATAGCCAAAGTTGCGGCCGCGAAATCAAATCTCAATAACTCCGAGTCCGGCGACAGCGTCATCCATTTTTGTCGCGTCCACACGTTGCTCTGCTGCAATGGTGCGAGCGAGAGTGTCGGCGACCTCCTGTACTTCGTGGCCGCTGTGGCCTTTGATCCACTGCCATTTGATCTTATGCGGAGCCGCGGCTTTTTCGAGACGCCGCCACCAGTCGAGGTTGGTCTTCTTTTTCCAGGTGCCGCCCATCGTCTCGACGACATATTTCGAATCGCTGAAGATACGTACCGCACACGGTTCCTTAAGCGTTTCAAGCCCGATAGCCGCCGCCGATATCTCTGCCTGCTGATTTGTCGCGACGCCGAGATATTCGCCGACGCCTTTCCAAAGGCCTTTATAGCCGAGCAGGGCAACAGCCGCCGCACGGGGGTTTCCCTTACCGTTGCCGAGACTTGAGCCGTCGCAGACGATCGTAACTTCCTTCATAAAACACTTCGCGATAGGCAATTAAACAGGATAGACAGATTAGATGCGAATATAAAGCGTACAGCCGATAATGACCGATCTCACGATGCCGTTAATCACCTACCAGGATCACGTTATCTACATAATTATCGAATGTCTCGTCGTGAGAAATGACAAATAGCTGATCAAAATGAGTTATACGGCTAAGCTCGATAGCGAGATTTTCGCGTCGGTCTGCATCCATATTGGTTGTCGGCTCGTCAAAGAATGCGATACGAATGTCAGTAAGCTGTTTGAGCAGAGCGAGACGCACAGACAATGCGGCCGCCATCTGTTCGCCGCCCGAGAGGCTTACAAAGGGGCGCTCAAATCCGCTTTCTTCGAGCACGATCGCATAATCTTCGGTCCATCGGAGCGTTCTCTCGCCATTGCCGGTTATCTCGCGAAATAGGAGATTTGCCTCGACCGAGACATGATTGACGTAAGATCGGGCGACACGCGGAGCCGCTTCTTTAAGTGTGTCGCGAATAAAAGCCGTGGCCTCGCCGACCATTTCGAGGCGTTCTTTTTCGATCAAAGCGGACTGAGCGGCCTTTCGGATCTCGGCAAATCTTTCGATCTCGGCGACGATCTGTTCGAGACGACGCGAAACGGCTTTTTGGGTCGCTCTCTTTTCCGCGAGACGGCGTTCGGCTGAGCTTAGAGACGAGCGTTCGGCGAGATGAGTTTCGCGGTCATATACTTCGCCGAAACCCTTTGCGGCAAGACGGCTTATGATCTCAGAGCGTTTGCGGTCGAGGTCTGCCAGTAAGGCCTCGGCTTGCGAGATCTCGGACTTTAATTTTTCTTCACGAGCTATCGACGCTTCAAGAACACGGCTGCGCGATCGCGGGTCGCCGAGATCTGTTAAGCAGCGGTCGGCGGTTCTGATATCGTTCTCGACATCTGCGAGTCCGGCCGCATCAGCATCGAGTTTATCGCGGTCGGCGGCAAGGTGCTTGCCTTCGGCTGCCAGCTCTGCTTGCCGCTGTCTGAGCGGTTCGAGCGACGCGGCCTGACGCTCGGCATCACGAGCTGATCGCAGGTCAGTTGTCACGGTTCGCTTTTCGGTTTCGGCGGCATCGATCTCCTGCGTCAATTCGCTGAACCGGCTCGATACAAAGGTCTCAAGTGTTTGGCCCGGTTTCAGATTAAGACATTTTTCAGAGAGTATCGGGCAAAGCCCGTTGCGTATCTCATTTTGAAATTTGCGGTCACTTTCAAGCCTGGCTTTTAGGGCTGCAATAAGATGCGTCAACTCGGTCTCACGCTTTTCAAGGACAGGAGCGTTTACGGCTGCGGCCGCAAGGCTCTCGGCCTGTCTGATCTGTTCGGTCGCAGCCCGATAGCTCTCACGCAGACGCAGTATGTGTTGGTCATGTGATGCGATCTGCTGCCGCATGGCACTAATTGCGGCGGCTTTTTCGCGAAGTGCCGTCCGATGTGCTTCCAGCTTTTCCTGTTCGGCAATATGCTTTCCGATCGATGCAAGTTCTGTTTTGGCGGCATCGATCGCCGCGATCTCATCGGCAAGTCGGATCCGGTCGCGTTCGAGTGTTGAACGGGAGTTTTCTGTCGATCCGAGATCGTCCAGATCGGCAACGATGGTACGGCGTGTTTTAGCGTCCTTTTCGAGCGAAGCGATCTCAAGCGACAACTCTTTGAGTTCTGTCTCGGCTGCTTTACGCTCTCCCTCGACCGCTTCGGAGCGGGCAAGTTCGCCCTCCGAACGTGCTATGTCCTCACGAGCAGATGCGATCCGGCGTTCGATCAGACGCGACGTGTCAAGAAGTTTTGCTGCCGCCTGACGATATTCCTCAACCTTTAAGAGCTGATCAAAGACGCCTTTTCGGTGGCTTGCGGCTGAGAGAAAGACCGCAGTAAATGTACCTTGCGGTACGCCGACCGCTTCTCGAAAGAGCGATGAAAGGTCTGTACCCGGCTCAAGGCGAAGGTGCAGCCACAAAAAACGGAGCACCTCATCCTTTTTATCGGCGATGCGGGTATTTAACTGCGTATCGGTAACATGATAACCGGCCGCAGTATCGCGATATATAACGTATTCGCGGTCATCCAGTCCGCTGAAAAATGTGACCTTTACCCAGCCTTTTTTTTCGCCGCGACGCAAAAACTCGTCTTTTTTATACTCAAGCAGATCGAACATCGCCCAAGCGACAGCCTCGACGATCGTGGTTTTTCCGGCACCGTTGGCACCGGTGATCGCCGTCGTGCCACGCTCAAATAAGAACTCTGCATGAGCGTGTGATTTAATATTTTCGATCTCGATCCGAGAGATATGCATTGCGAAAAAAAATAGCTTTGTCCTAATTTTAAGCTATCGAAAACAAAACAAAAAGAACGTCATTCGAAATACGCTCATCGGTCGCGTTATAGTTTACCAATATGAAAATATTGCCAGGCGAAGCGGTGATCGCCGTACTGCACAGTCCGCGTGAGAAATTGTTTGGGATCTTGGATGAGATATCGCCCGCAGGCATCAGCCTTCGCGGGGTCGAACTCGGTTATTTTGACGATCTGGCACGCTCGATCGCGGCCGGCGAAGATCACCTGCCGTTATCTGATCATTTTTTGCCTATGTGGCGTGTCGAGCGTGTCTCACGTGACGAACCTGCGGGCGAGATACCGAGCCTGCTCGATCAATTTCAAAAACGGACGGGAAGGGAATTTAGCGAGTTTTAGGGTGCGGCCTTTTCGGCTTTGTTTATGATGATGCTGCCTGAGATCGCCGACAGAGTTACCGTTGCGGCGGTAACTCCCGCAGGAGTTGTACCGGCGGTGCCTCTAAGTGTCTTGACCGGGCCGGGCGTTATATTTTCGGTCGCAAGCTTTAACGGCAGATCGTAATTAAATCGTCCGCTATATGTCACTGAGAACTGAAAATTAGATGCCGACGGCAATGACATCCTGATCGTACCGGCCTGTGTCGTCAGTCGATATGAACCGCCGTCGAGCAGGTCGCTGCTGAATATTATCGATCCCGAGATCGAGTTTGCCTCGATCTGGCGATGAGCGATCTGGTTGAGCGAGATCGTGCCGCTCGTTGATCTCGCCGAAAAAGCGTCTCCGGCCTCGCTCGGACTGACGCCATATACAAGTATATTTCCATTTGTCGTATCGAGTGCCATTGGACCTGACGAATCTTCGATACTGATATTTCCTTCGTTTACTGAGGCCGTGATCCCGTCCGAGATATTGCGAAGCTGTGCGCCGCCGCCGATCGTCTTGATATCGACCTTTCGTACAGTATCGACGACAACGCTGGCTACGCGTCCTTTGATCGACAATGCAGCCTCACGCGGAGCATCGATCTCGATGTCCTCGGCTGAAAGACAGTCAGGCGATGGCCCGGCAATGCCGTTATTACCGACCGCGTTGACAGTAACCCATGCGGGAGCACCTGTTTTTGCGTCTTTTTCCATCACGGAAAGATCAAATTTAGATCCGCTGCTGATAAATACACGCACCTCGCTGCGGTCCCAACTGTTAATTTTTAGTGAACCCTGATTTACACAAAGACTGACCTTTACATTAGGCTTGGCCGCAACCCAGCGTTCGCCCGACTGAAAGGTTTCGAAAGGCGGCCGCGGCCTTTCAGGCACAGCCCGAGGCATTGGTGCCGGCCGGACTTTGACCGGCGGAGCGGGGTCGGCCGTCTGGCCAAAACCGGCGACAGCCAGGATCAACAGCATTGCCGCCGGTAATATCGTATGTCTGGCAAAAATGGTCATCTAAAAGATAAGGGAAAAGATCGAAAAAAAACTCTTTACTATCAAGCTAAGCGATATTATCTCAGACTGGCAACAAGTTCCTCTCTCTGCGAGACCGAGTTAAGCAGGTCGATCTTATTCTGATATGACGTGTACAGCACCTGACGTGCAGCCGAGCTTTGCGGGTTACGCTTAAGTTCGTCCTGCATTTTAGATATAGAGTCATCGACGAGTGCCATATTTCGTTCATACGAAACACGTTCTGACGGACTCATCACGACATCCTTTTTATCACGGATCGAACGATTAAGGCTCGCGATCGTCTTTTGATAGCTTTCTTCGCCCGAATTATCTATGGCCGTGTCAGCCGCCGGTCCTGCGAATGTCGCTGCCGATGGGCTGCTTATCGAGTGTGTGCGGTACGCAGCCGTCTGAACAAAAGGACGTCGGGATATATTCGCTGTATAGACATCACGTCGCGAGTGTACGACAGTTGGCAACACATCGGCCTTTCGATCATCCAAAGCGATGATAGGCGTATCTGTTGAGATCGGTTCAACGGCCTTTTTCTGTGTGTCGGACACGCCTGCAAGGATATTATTATCCGGCACAACGGTATTAGTTTCCGTTCGCAGCCACAGCGTGCCGCCGATAACGATGATCAGAATGGCGGCCATTACAACCGAGAGTGACGGATTTGCAAAGATATTTAGTCCAAAAGCACCGATCTTTTTCCACCATGGAGCACGCTGTTTTTCGTGTTCGATCGAGTCGTTGATCTTTGTCCACAGCCTATGCGTCGGTACGACTGCATCAAATTCGCGTTCGAGCATGGGGAAAACAAGTGCAGACTCTGATTCGGCATCGGCGAGCATCAGTGCGCAGGCGTCACATTCGCCAAGATGCTGCGACAACTCGGCGGAGTACTCATACGAAAGCTCACCATCCAAAAAAGCCTGTATTGTGCCGATATCCGTGCAATTCATAACCAAAAAACTGTCCGTTTACCGGACAGACGTCCCGTAGATACGGGCAAATTCCTGCCTTGCTCTCGCAATGAATGTTCCGATGCTCGACTCGTTGAGTTCGAGGCTCAAAGCGATCTCTTTATATGAGAGGCCTTGCTGTTTTAGCACCAGGCAGCTCCTGAGCGGTTCCTTGATCTGCGAAAGTGCGTGATAAATGTCATGTACGCAGGCATTTTCTTCGTAATCAAGCTCGATCGAGCGTTCCGTCACTGTTCCTGATGCTTTGACGTAATTATCTTCACGAGTGTTTGCTCTTATCGAACCGCGAATAGTATTTCGTGCGAGATTTATCGCTACCCTTATGAGCCAGGGTTTTAACATCTCGTTGTCTTTTATCGAATCGATATTCTTATAGAGACGAATGAACGTCTCTTGAGTGACGTCCTCAGCCAGTGCGTCATCGCGTACGACCGACCTCGCGGCACGAAAGACCGTGCGGTGATGAAGCGTGAACGCCTCATCGAAACCGATCTTTTCCTCCGCTATCGACGTCGTCGTATGTTCGGACATTATGTCCACAAGAATGTTGTAACTCTCGCTCATTTTCAGCATTAAGTAATGCTCACGACACTAATACACCGCTCGAGGCCGAAATATGACAAGAATTTAACCTTAGAAACTAATTATTTTCAATTGCCTGAAAGCCGCCGGGTCATCTATGGCTGCCGGATAGGCAGTGATATAGATGACAGGGCCGTCGGCGATCAGCTCTATCAGTTCGGGAATACGCTTATTTCGGTCTTTTTGTTCGGCGGGTTTTGCGGGTTCAGCTACCGCGAGCAGGCGAAGACACGTCATCAAATGGCCGCGGCCTGAGCCGATGCCGGTGTCCTCGTCACCGCTGATGAGCCTGAATTCGGCGTTGCATGCGGCCATAGATCGTATCGCGGCTGCGGCAAGCGAGACGCCTTTTTCAAAACGCTCACTGACAGCCGGAGCATCATCCTGCATACGTTCGCGAAGAGATCTCTTATCTGCTGCCGACCCATCATCAGGAAAGAATGTGTCAAATATAATAGCCGCACGGATCTCGGTATCGGCACCAAATTCGCGGACGGTCAATTTATCGGTGCGTGCAGTAGCTTTCCAATCGACGCGGCGAAGGTCGTCATCAGGCTCATAATCTCTCAGCGAAAGCAGGTCGCCGCCCGTTCCCCGCAGTTGTGACAAATTGTTTGCGCCCGACAGCGGTGCAGGGGCGAGATCCTCGTTATACTCGGCCGCTTGCGGAAATATCATCATCTCAGCCTCGTGTGCGGCGAGCCGACGGCGGTGACGTATGAACCCGAATGGAAATGCCGTCGAAAGTTCAAAATCCTTGATCGTGAACCGCCCGCGTTCCGGAAATGAGATGTCGATCGTATTCTCATGCAGCGAACCGTGAGGGACATATACGGCGTGATCGAGTGTACGCGAGATGACCGGAGCCTTTGAAAGGCGTTCGGCAATGAATGCGGGCAGATGGGCGGCAAGTTCGTCAGCGTGTGTAACAAGTTCGCGAGTGCGGCCGCGAACATCGACGACAACCGAAAATGCAGGAAACACGCGTTTGCGGTTTGTCAGGCTCACAGTTACGGGAAACGGTTCGCCCGCATAGATCGATTCGGGAAAACGCATCTTTACGTCAAGCTTTTTCAGTACTATGCGGCCTGCAAAAAAGCCCACCAGCATTGCCGAAAGCATAAATGACAATACGATAAAGAGAAGATTATTGCCCGTATTCCATGCCGAAAAGCCCACGATAAATGTCAGCCCTATCATTACGGCCCCGCCGGTCGTAAATTCGAACGGCAGGTTCATCTGAGACGCCTCACGGCTCGCATTACGGGCCAGCGGCGGTACCACAAAGATCAATATCAACAGGACAAAGATCAGCGACAGGCCCGCAGCTACGCCGGCCAACATCACATTTTCCTGCGATCTGGCGAACAGCGTCATTCCCGCCAAAGCCAATGCCCCGAACACCACGATCACCCCGACCACGATATTCCGAACATCCCGCGGCGTCAAAAGTTTAATTAAAGCCCTAACATTCATCAGATGGACAAAATAATAGCCAAGATCTGTGCGAACCTCGCCTCGACCATACACTCAGACTATATCCTAAACTAGATCCTGCGTTGTAAGTTGCCGATATTGCATCGCAATATGATCAGTTTTTCAAAAGAAATAATCCAAAGCTGCACAGAAAGAACACGTTCTCTGCTGAAAAAATGGCATAATTTCGAACAAAACAGATCGCCTTTCCTCGGGAAGCGTAATAATGACCTGATCCCATAAAATTACCCCGGTTAGAAAGCAAGAATCAATTAGTATGAGGCGAGATCCTTGCAATGGAGAAGAACTATTCAGAGGAGCAGATCGTGTGGCCGAAAGTCAGATTCAACACAAAAATGAGGAGAGTAGAGAACCAACTCAAGATGAGATGAATCTAATGGTTGATGAAATGAGGATGAGATTTCGGCAGACGTATGGACAAGACGCATATAATTCGGCAGTAAGTGAAGATGAACGCAAGAAAACTGCTGAAAGAATGGCTTGCCGTGCCGAAAAAGATCGGTGGAAACGCATTAACACCGCGGCCACCAATGACCCCGCAGCTGCAGCTAGCCCCCGGACGCAGGAGGCACAGATGTGAGCGTGAAAAACGTTGTGAAAATTGAAGAAAGAGCAAAAGTTGGACAAGATTTATTTTACGGTCTCACAGGACGACGCAATTATAGAAGGGCTTTTCCGTATTTGCTTGAGGCAGCCGAAGCAGGAAACGTGCATTGCAGAAATCTCGTGGGCTACTGTTATGAGCTTGGTTTAGGAACTGCAGTAGATGAGGCCTTGGCGTACGCATGGTATAGAAAAGCGGCAGATAGTGAGCATAAGGAGGCCATGGGCAATCTGGCGTTATTATATGAAAATGGTCGAGGAGTTAAAAAAAGTTTAAAAAAGGCATTTAATCTATACGAGAGGGCTGCGAAATTGGGAGATGCTTGGGCTCAATGTAATTTGGCGATCTGCTTGATGGAAGGCAAAGGAATTAAAATGGATCCGACCGAAGGTGTTCGGTGGATGCGAATTTCGGCTAAGAATGGAGATCCTGTCGCTCAATATAATTTGGCTCAGGAATATCTGAACGGAACATATGTCAGAAAAAATAAGAGCTATGCACGCATTTGGACAACGCGAGCAGCTGAGAGAGGCCACCGACTTGCTAAAAGATTGCTGAAACAAATATAGACAGGAAGATTTCACTAACATCCTATCTTGATCATTGGATGCATCCCCAATGGTCCGGGTAAAAGTTGAGTTTCCGGAAACTGATAAAGTAAGAATGAAGGCTCAAAAGGGATGAAGTATGCGGTTCGACCGACTTAAGATAATGGCGGAGTATTTGCCGGAGCAGGATCAGGCCCTATTTGCGACGATTACCGATACTAAGCATCTCACAGTCTTGAAAGTTTCCAAAAATGACTATGATGTCGATATCGGAAGGCCAAAACGCTAGAGACAGTCATTATATTTAGGATGCAGATCGCAATGAATAATTATTTTATTGGGCTGATCTTTTTAGTTCTTTCTCTTGCCGCCTGCTCAGTGGACTCGCCCGGAATGGACAGTTCATCGAGTGAGTGGAAAGAGGTACGAGCGGAGAATTTTATCCTTTCGATCCCTAAGGAACTAATCGCCGAAAATGTCGTCGGCTTCGATGGATACGCAGCTCGATACTCGAGTGATCTAATGACAGTTTCGATAGAAACTCGAGCCGGCTCTGAGACAGTGTCCGATCTGAAGCGAGAGAGTAGGATCCTCTTTCTAAAGGAGGAAACGATCGATGGAGATGGCTGGAGGGGAACGCGCGCTGCTTACCAGTTCAAATCGGGCGAAACGAACTTTCAGGATAAAAACAAGGAGTTTGTTCGTTCATTAAGTGTTGACTGCAAATGGTCGGTAGAAAGCGTGACTTTTCTGGTGCTTTTTCAAAACTTGAGCGACGAAGACACGGCAAACAAAATTCTCAATTCGATAAGGGTTAAATGTTCCGAGTAGATCGCGGATGCACCTTTCACCTGTGAAACCATTTGCAATTAACAGCAGATGTTGCTTCCAACTGCGATAATTTTACAAACGCTAAAGGTAAATTGATAAAGACCGCTTTATCGGTCTCAACAATCGAAGACACTTCATAGGACGTATAACGGCGGTTAATGAGGCTATGAGCAGTGGTGATCTATGAAAATGTACTGAGGGACGGTTCGTGGAATCTTGCGATAGGTTGAAAAAAGCTTTAAATCACTAGGTTTCAACATAGGGTAAAAACCGTGGCCGGGCAGCAGAGTTTGTTGTTATATGGATGTTCTTTAAATGCTTGCTGATGATCTATTTTGCTGGGGCGACTAGCTGCAGCAATTATCAATCGATCGGGGGCGGGTGATAATAATAAAACGTTCAGGCCAGACACGACAATATTTTATTAGATCAGATGGGGACGGTTGCGGATGAGAGGATGTCGGTGAGGATGCGTTGGGCTTCGGTAGTGCGTTGGCGGTGGGAAGTGATGCGTGAGCTGACGATGACGCGATGGGCAAAGCAGGGGACGACGAGTTGTTTTATGTCGTCGGCGATGCAGTATTCGCGGCCGTTGACGAGAGCCAGTGCCTGAGCCGAGCGAAAGAGTGCGATCGCTCCGCGAGGGCTGATGCCAAGCTCGAGTGATTCGTGGCGGCGCGTGTGTTCGACGATGGCGAGCAGGTAATCGAGCAAGGCATCATCGACACTAACGGCGGCCGCACGAGACTGAAGGCCGTTCAGTTCCGCGGCGGACATCACGGGCCTAAGATCATTCAGCGGATCGGCTGATTCACGGTCGCGTAATATGGTCTTTTCATCTTCGATGCTAGGGTATCCGATATGCAGCCGCAGCATAAACCGGTCAAGCTGTGACTCAGGCAGCGGGTAAGTGCCGTGATGCTCCGAAGGGTTTTGAGTCGCGATCACCATGAAAGGGTGCGGCAGCCGGCGTGAGATGCCCTCGACCGTTACCTGAGACTCTGCCATAGCCTCGAGCAGTGCGGACTGTGTCTTTGGCGTAGCACGATTGATCTCGTCGGCAAGTATGATGTTTGAGAATATCGGGCCCGGTTTCCATTCGAAATCGCTCGTACGGCGGTTAAACACCGACAGCCCGATCACGTCCGACGGCAGCAGATCAGAGGTGAATTGTATTCGCTGAAACTCGAGATTCAGAGAGCGTGAGATCGCGTTGGCGAGAGTCGTCTTGCCGATGCCGGGTACGTCCTCGATCAGCAAATGGCCGCCCGCCAACAGTGTAACGAGAGCCATCTTTACCGTATCGGGCTTGCCCTTGATAACACTCTCGACAGCGGTTCTCAAGACGCCGATGCGTTCAACGAGATCGCTGCTCTCGTTAGCGGGTGAAATGTCAGGTGCTGTCTTTTGCGCCTTTTCGGATGCGAACCAATCTCTCATTATTTATCCAATATCTAAAGCTTGCGGTGCATGGACCGCATTTATCAAGTTTAACCGAAAGTTACACGCCGCCGCATCAAAAAGTTGCGGTGTAACCGAGTTTGATGCATCCAATATCAAAACAACGTGCGTCATTTCGTTGAAATTCGGCGAAAAAGCGTCTAAACTTTTGAAACTATAGGCCTTTCATTGCGTGGATACTCGCTTGACGGAGTAAGATATAGAATTATGAGAATAGTTAGAGATCGCGTTCGCGACGAGAGCGGATTCAATCTGATCGAGCTGATGATCGTTATTGCGATCATCGGCCTGCTTATTGCTGTCGGTGGTATCGGCTGGGCTGCGATGATCAAATCGGGCAACGAGACCGCTGCCGCACAGTCCATCGACCGTATCAAGGTTTATCAGGCACAGTATGCAGCGAAAAATAAGGGTAAATTCGCTTCCTTCGACGAATTGACAGCCAAGGTCGGTTTGGACGAGAGTTTTAAAGGTGATGCTCCGGTAGTTAACGGATATATTTTCAAGATGACCGTTGAGGAGTCTAACGGATCCAAACCGTCATTCTATTCGATCAATGCCGACCCTCAGGTCTCGACCGGCGTTACGGCCACGGGCAGTATCCATTATTATACTGATTCAGCCCTTAGTACGATCAAACGTACCGATGAGGATCGTCCGGCAAAACAGGATGACCAATCGCTGTAAGTTGTAACTAAGATAAATGCCGACACGGCAATGCCGTCTTAGCTCAGTGGTAGAGCACTCGCTTCACACGCGATAGGTCACAAGTTCAAATCTTGTAGACGGCACCAGTACATTGAACGGGAAAGCCCGATATTTAGAGGGGGATCAATAAATATCGGGCTTTTATTTGGTCTCTGATGCATTGGCGCAGACCTGAAACTTAACCTTTTTAACCTCTTTGACCGCATACGTGGACAAAAAGCGGACAACATTCATATATCATTCAGAGCGTCGCGAAACTCATCATACGACATCTCTCCCGACCTGACCGCCGCATATATCTCCGGCAGATCTCGCCTTGCTCCATACAGACGCTCCATAGCCTGGCGTTTGGCGTCCGGTGAGGTATGAGCATAATAATCGACCATTTCCTTTGACGAGTGGCCCGTGAATGACCCGGCAGTGGCAATGTCCGTTACGCGCACGAGCCGTGATGTGAACGAGTGCCGAGTAGAATGGAATGTAACGCCGTCAATGGCGGAGCGTCCGTACTCGATCCCTGCGGAGCTGCAGGCCTGCTGAATGACCTTAAGGACGGTGTGATGTGAGCAAGGGATCGCAAATATCAGATCAGTATCGGAACGATCGATGTTGCGGAGTAGTATGTCCAGCACCTCGCTCGGCAGCGGCTCAATGATGCTGACGGATCTTGTCTTCCACCTCACCACACGCAGGGATTCGCCGCGCAGGTCGCTTTTAACAAGTTTAGTGAGTTCACCATACCTTACGCCTAAAAGCCATCCCAAATCGAACAGGTCAGCAATGACAGGGCGGGCGAGTATGCGGTTACGCTTTTCACGAGGCAGACGGTCATTGAGGATGTGGAATATCAGGCGTTCTCTTTCGTTATGGGTGATCTCGTGCTGAGAGCGTTTGCCGCGTCTTTCGGGCAGCCGTTTAATTTGCGGAGGCTCATAACCCTCAAGTTCGACGGGGAACATCATCTCAGCATTTGTGAACGCCGGGGATAGTACCGTTATCTCTCGATTGACGGTAGCGGATGATACGCCGTCATTTAAACGCATTTTAATGAAAAGCCGAAAATGCACAGATCTCACGTCCGTGATCTTAGGCGGGGCGTCGAAAAGGGACATAAACGCATTGAATACACGGTTTGCCCGAATGTGAGACTTTTTATCGGCTGCGTTTCTCAGCACGGCATTGAACACGTCCTCAAGCATCACATCCCGTGCGGCCCGGGGCGAAAGCCCGGCTTTGTCGTAAATACGCCGGTCGTGAACTCTGTCGCAGAACGCTTCGGCCTGCTGCTTTGTCGGAAAGAGCGGACGCATACGCTTCTTGCCGATCCGCAGATCGACCTGATAGCCCGCCCATAAGGCTTTGCGGGAGTCGTATCGAAGCCCGCGTTTCTTATACCGGAATTCAACACGTTTGATGCTCATCAGTGAATCTTGTCCGCACGTGGTTTGCAGGCGAAGATGATCTCGATGTCGTCGGGGCTATCGATATCATCGCACTCGTCCTCGGTCAGCAGACGGAGTATTTCGTAGCGTGAATCGTCGTCGGGGAGCTTGCCGTAAAGAATGGTCTCGATGCGGCGTATCTTTTCGTTGTATTCGTCGTCAGTGTGTTTCATAGATCAATGTAGTTCAAATGCCATAGGTGAAATAGAGCCTTAGGCGTTCGTTGTAGAGGCGGACGCCAAAGCGTGACGTGCGAATGTCCTGCCAATCGGAGCCGACGGGCATTAACGCGATCAGGGCGACGGCATCAGCCTCGATCTCACGCTTATCGCGGCTGAGTTTGTCGTACCAAAGGATCTCCGGTTCGTCGCCGACGTGGCCCGACAAAATATGTCCGAACTCATGAAAGGCCTTGAACTGGAGATCGATGCCCTTCGCTTTTGCCGGGAGTCCGATGAACGATCGCCCAATACTGTCAGGGATCGCGTAAGTGAAAGCGAAGTCCCCCGGTGTCCAGAGGATCGGTATTCTCAACAACTTGGAAAGTCGAGGGATGTCATTTTCAGTCTGCGGTTTAACGCCGATGCCGTAGCATCGGAGGGAAGTCATTAAGTGTTGCATATCTCAGGGCCGCAATTCGGACACGGTATCTCAACCGGAATCTTATCGAGGCTTAATTTGCTCAGATCGGTTTTAATCTTAATCATCTAATTTTCATCCTCCGTCCCAAACTTATCCTCTTCCGACATTTCCATGTACTGGCGAGCCGCCGCTAGGGATGGAGCCCCGCCAAAATGAGCTCAGGAGTTTTGATGTTGGAGTTGGTTAGGACGAGATCTTTATCAGTCGCGGTGATTCTGACGCTCTCCATCCAGTCGTATTCTTCGTCTGAATCAGACGCCACTGTTCGACTGGCCTGAGCCAAAATAATGTATGTGTCGTTCGCCGGCAAAGTAAGCGTGAACTTCCCGTCGGCGTTGGTGACAGTCTCAGTTGTCGGTTTGAAGGTATATGCAATGTATGCCCCTTCTTTACGAAACAGCTCAACATCCAGAGAGCATTGTGTCTGGCTTTGCCATTTTTTAAATGATTCCGTGTCTAAAGCATTCACGGCTTGTTGAAGCTGTTCTTGAGTTGGCCCTGCCTGTTGATAGGGGCACTCTTTGAGCCTTTCTTGAATTTGATTTCTGACGATGCTTATCGTGTTGTCATTTGCAACGACTTGTTTTCGAAAGTCTTTGTCCGAGATTGCGATTACTCGGATCGAGCCCAACTTGTAACTTCCAGCCCCCTTGGTGGCAACAAACATCTCGCCGTTAAGGGTAACTGGTTTCGCAGCGCATGCTGATAAAAACGATATAACCAAAATTAATAGAAGTTTCATACGGTTAGAGGGAGTCCAAACTATTCATCGTCGCTTACAAAATAATCATCCTCTGACATCTCCATGTACTGACGAACCGCGATCTTTAGCGTGAGCTCGAAGCGCTTACGCTCTTCCTCGTTTTTGAACTTGCGTCCGCCGTGCCGCAGGATGCGTGATCCGTCAGGAAGCTCGAAAGAGTCACTTTCTGCTAAGCTCTTGGGCATATACCCTGCCGCAGATCGAAACTCGTCCTGATCCCCCTCGACCGCTTTGGCCAAGCTGTCCACAACTTCTAAGGTTGGCATAGGGGGTGCATTGGTAATAATATGATGCTGTTCCCTCTCCAAAGTTGAAACGTAGCTGGTGCTTACGCCTGCTCGCCTGGCCACTGCGCCTTGTGTTAGCTTCTTGTCCTTCCGTTTGCCGTATAGTAACCGTCCGAAGCTAGTCATATTTACATTTATATTGTAAGAAATAACTTTACATTGCGGATTGTTATTTGTTACATTCTTATTGGAATTATTGTTATGAAACGATTTGATCCAACCAAACTGAAAGATCTTCGTCGATCACGCGGGCTGAAATTGCGAGAAGTCGCAGAAAAGGGCGGATTTAGTATCCCTCAACTGTCAAACTGGGAAAACGGTCATAGCATGCCTCCGGCTGACAGTCTGATAAAAGTGCTTGATATATATGAGGCGAACATTTTTGATGTTCAAAAAATTACAGTTACAGTATAATTTTTTGCTTGACAATTACAGCTTTGCTGTAATATCTTTATTGCATCGAGAACATTGTTTCTCGACTGAAACAAAAAATGGCTTTAGTTCACCGCAAACCATACAAGACGATCAAGCTCGCGACCGCGATGCAAACGCTCGATGTGAGCCGCACGACGATCAACAGATATATCGCTCAGGGGCGGCTGGCAGTTGCGAACGACGATTCGCGAGGACGAACGACACCGAAGCGGGTATATGCCGCACAGGTCAACGAACTCGCAAAGGAACTGGGGCTTGCATAACACAGACACGAATAAGGAGCACACAAACATGACCGGACTGACAGATACATACCTAACATCGGACTGCTGCGACGCGGTTCCATCGATGGCAAACGAAAGCGTTTGCTCTGACTGCCGCGAACACGCCGGTTTTGACGCGAACGAGACGCAGGATATGTACGTCAACTCGCTGATAGCAAACGAGCGTGACTACTCGCCGTTTGCGTGGAGCGAAGTGCCGTCGGCATTTGTCGGCGTGTGCCTCATTGTCATCGGGCTAGCCGCTTTTGCGGTCATCGCGGGAGGGCTGAACTAATGTTTCACACGATACGAGTGCTGCTGAACAACGGTGAGGATGTCGAGATGGCTGCAATCGGCAAAACCCGCGAAGAGGCGATCACCAATACGCTGCGATATACACTCTACGGCCTGAACTTTAGCCGCGACCGTGCTCTCATCATCGACGGCCACGCGATCAATATCACCGACCTGCGTCCGCCGATACCAATGGACTGCTTTGAAGCCCGCCTTGTCGCTGACTACGGCGAAGAAGAAGCTGTTACCGGACGCGGATCGACGCCGGGAGCCGCCGTTGAGTTGCTGTTAGAGGAGTTGGCGGAGGTGACGAAATGAACCTGTCACAGCTTCACGGATACATCCACAAAACGCCTATGCCGACGCCGTCGCAGATGGAGTACGAACTGCGGCCCTACACGGTCACGTGCCGCGTGTGCCGACGTTCAACGGTCGATACACAGCACACGCTCGAATATGCGGACTGGACGCTCACCAACACAGGCGAGATATGCCCGCGATGTACGGACGCCTTCGACATCGACAGATTTACCGATCTATTAAATTCACTGACCCGAGGTAGTGACGGGGCTATAACGCAAACGATAAAGGACTCAAAAATAATGACAGCAACAACAGAAACGACAGGGATCGACTGGGACAGCATTGAGGGTGGAAACACCGAGTTTGATGTAAAATATCCGCGATTTCAATGGTATCACGGATCAAAGGCGGCGGCAGGCTTTAATAAAACCGGCGGGCTTTTTGTTTCGAAAGAGGAATTTCCGGGCTTTAGCGGCGAGGGTTTTGAACCTGCGACGCTAATAACGGCAGACGGCACGGAAATCGCAGGGTATTCATCTACACGTCCAATGATCGCGGTTATCCGCATAAAACAGCAGTGGTTCATTGAGGATGAAAAGAACATCCCGTACAGACACGCTCTATGCGTCATAAAAGGATGCGACGAGATCGTTAACATCAGCCTCAAGGGGCCGTCAAAAGCTCTTGATTTTCAAAAAGCGTTTAACGCTCATATGGCTCAGAACGTCGCGCTCGCTAACCGGACGCGGCCGGACGGCAGCCCGCAGATAGAGCCGTTAGCTCTATGGTTCCCGCTGAGAGCGGGCGAGCTAACGGCGGCGATGTCGAAGGACGGAAAAAAATCGTCCATCGTGACGCCTA